>VFQQ010000658.1_pt1 | contig 62551 bp, 109 predicted proteins | sample 3512341 | NCBI WGS metagenome assembly VFQQ01 (sample SAMN10412373, study PRJNA504923) | tailings metagenome | isolation source: Relicate 2 Philex TSF1 revegetated site | place: Philippines: Tuba, Benguet | collected 2017-08-29 | reverse complement strand
AGCATAGGTGGCGACTAGTTTGGGCGGCGGTGCAGGATCGAGGCTGCAGAGGGGAGGGTGGGCAGTGGAAGCAGAGAGTGTGGGTGGTACTTAGAAGCAGTAGAGATAGCAGGAGATGGAGGGAGGGATGAAGAAACAGGGTGAGTAGAAAGCGGTTGGGGCGGCGCTGCCAGGAGAGCAGCGGACTCCTGCAGCTGGGGAATTCAGTGCCATCTATTTCCAAGCACGAGGGTTTGTGATTTGTGGTAAAGGCACGGATAATCGAGTGCCGTGTATCACATAGATGTGGAAGGGTGAGAGAGGGATTGGAATCCGGGCGGTACACGTCACAACCGCGCGATACACGCCCAACTCACCTGGCGACCAGCACCGCCAGGATGACGGCGAGCTTCCTCATCTTGAGGGTTGTCTGAAAGGAGAAGGGGGAGGAGGGATGGACGAATGTGCGTTGAGAGAGGGACCAACTTCCGCGAGAGTCGGGGTGAAGGTGCGCGAGCGGCGTCTACGCGTCGCGCACGGACGCCGATGGGCGTCCAGCGCCGCAGACGCACTAGACATGCATATCTCTGTTCAAACGCCCCAACTCAAGTGACGAGTGGTGTGAAGAAGAGATGTCTGGGGCGTCCAAGGTGAAGCACAACACCTCGCCCCCGCCCGCCACCGGGCCGACGCGCCGCAACGCGCGTCGGCGGCGACGAAAAAACGCTCAAACCTTGACTCCCTCTGAGCGTCAGGCGTCACCTGGGATCAGTACGGGTCTCTGGACACGACAAAGCAAACGAAAACCTGCAACAGGAGGTCGCGGGGGGAGGGGCGGGAGCGTGGGCTGTCTGCAGCAAGGCTGGAGGTGAGTTGGAACAAGGCAGGCAGGGCCTGGAGGAGGAAGGAGGCTTACCAAAAGGGAGAACAAAGTGAGGGTTTCAAGCGGACCGAGGCACAAATAGGACTGCGCGCCTCGCTGGCGCCAATGCCGACACTCGGCAGCGGCAACTTGCTTCTGGCAGCTCCCTTGTTTCCCAGCGCCTTGCATGGTGGCCAGGGAAGCCTCAGGGACGCAGTGGGAGGGGCTGCAGGCGCCTCCCAGCTGTTTCAGCCAGTACAGCAGAAGGTGCTTGCTCACCTGGTGCATTTGATCAGGTTGTGAGCACTTGGTGAAGCAGCCTGAAGGCTGTGGAAGGCACAGGGTGGCTTGCAAGAGGCCCCCGCCTGCCGACAGGCTCCGGTCGCCTCTGCCGCTCGCCGCCGCTGTCACCAGACAGAGCCTGGGCGTTGCTGGGGGCATGTTGAATGTTGCCTGCTGCAGAGGTGGAAGCCAGAGGGGTGCAGGGGCATGTTTCGGCAGCGCCTGCACAGGGCACGTGTTTGAACGGGGCGCTGCAGAAATGCGCTATCTGTCGCCTGCTGTTCTGTCGCCTGCAGCGATTGCTAAGCTGCTGTGTTGCATGTTTTCCAGGCATGCACAACTGCCTGAGATTGCATCAGTTGGCCTCGCTCAAACGTGACGCTGCACAGCAGCCAACCGCACCTGCCGCCGTCGTCGCCACCGCGGGCGTTGCAGCAGCAGCCCGCGCCAGATGGCCGGCGGCAGGCCACCAGCGACTCGCACTTGATGCATGCATTGCACAGTGATCGTTAGTGACCGCTGTTGTGCTGTTTCCTTGGGCGGGCCGCTCTCGGGCCGGCGCTGCCGGGCCTGGCGGGCGCCGAGGGGCACGCCATCGTGCTTGTCAGCATCATGCTATTGATCGGAAATTGGCGATGGCGCGATCGGAGAGACGGAGAGGGTCAGGGTTCAGGCGGCCCGCAGCGCGGCGGCAGCGGCGGCAACTGATCTGAGGGCTCTGCAGGTGATTGGAGCGGGCGGTTCGCTTTCAGAACTATTTTCAAGCACCTGAAGGGCAGCAGCAGCCGCTATGCTGGCCTGCACAGGCCCAGCCGCACTGCTGGCGCCCGAGGCGCAGTCCTTGGGCCGCCGCACGCAGGCCTGGCAGCAGCAGCGGCGATCGCGGTGCGCCAGGTGGGGCGGGCCGCACAAATCGCCCGCTTGGACCGCCTCTCGCTGCCGCCGCCGCTCGCCGCCGCCCTGCTCCCGCACGGACTTCGACTAGTCTGCCGCCCTGTACCCAACCGCTGCAAGCAGGCGCATCATCTGCCAAGCGCAAACTAATGACAACAGCCCTGCAGCCCCCGCCAGCCGCCGCGCAGCGCTCTCGCTGCTTGCGGCCGCGCCTGCAGCGGCGGCGCTAGCGGCGGCAGCGCCGCTGCCTGCAGCAGCGGCAGAGGCGGCAGCGGAGGTTGACACAACGGTGACGCACCGTCTGTTCTTAGATGTGGGAGTCTGCCCAGAGGCGGTTCGCACTGACCGGCGGCTAGGAGACAAAACACCGTTCTGCGGAGACCCGGCGCCGCTCGGTCGCATTGTGGTGGATTTGTATGGCAAGGCGGCGCCTGGCAGCGTGGCAACGCTGGTGGCAGCGGCACAGGCGGGCGCGTACGCCAGCACGAGGTGAGCAGGGCAGGCTGTTTAGGTGGCCGGGCAGAGCCGCTTTGGCAGCTCTGTGCTGCTGGAATGGGAGCAGTCCAATCGTGCATTTGTGGCACATGTATTTGTGCTTGCAGGGCGTGCGATCCCCTGCCCTCTGCGCCCTGCCTTGCCACCCTCTTGCACCAGACCCACCCTCCTCTACCTCACTTTGAACCCCTGTCTGCACCTCTTCTACTGCCCCGCAGCATCACCAAGGTGCTGCCCGGCCGCTTCCTGCTGCTGGGCACGCAAGGCCCCAAGCGCAGCGGCCTGGTGCAGGCGCCCCCCGGCCTGCCAGAAAGCAATCCAGACCTGCTGAGCTCAGCCGCCTTCCGCCTGCCACACCGGCGGCCGGGCACTGTGTCGCTCAATCTGTCGGGTGAGAGGCGCAGAGCAGCGTGCTGTGCCTGCTGTGAGGCGAAGAGGAGCATGCTGTGCCTGCTGAGATGCCCTGGGATTGGGTCAGTTGCTGGCTGGTGCTGCAGGTGTGGAACCCGTCCTTGTGCAAGTCTTGGTGCACACCTGTGATATAGTAACCTGCCTTGCCTGCCCCGTCCGCGCCCCAAACCCTGCACCAAACAGAAAATGAGGACGATGATTTCTTTCGCTTCGACCCAAAGTACCGCAACCTGTCGCTGCTGATCACCACCGGGCCAGGCCCCGTGCCCTCGCTGGATGGAGAGAACATCGTGATTGGGCAGGTGTCAGGTGTGCGGGCTCGGCAGGGCTCGGCAGGCAGGCTGCAGTGGTTGGCACTGAACAGGCTGCCGCACGTTCCAACGCAGCCTGCTGCAGCTGGGGCCAGTGGCTGGTGCCTGCAGCCATGTGCCTTGCCTGCTTGCTTGCTCGCTTGCAAGTTTGCAAGGTGCTCCCCTGCCTCTGCCATGCTTTGTGCAAACAGATGCCCCTGATCTGAATCTGCTTTTGCTGCCGTCCAAATTGATGCAGAGGGGCTTGAGGTGGTGACAGCCATCACGCAAGTGCCCACCTTCACGCCGAACGACAAGTGAGCATCGCACAGCATGGCACTGCTGGCTGCACAGTGGCGTGTGCTGGCGGCAGGGCGGCAGCTGCCGAGTGGGCGGCAGCGCTGGGCGGGGCGAGGTGTAGATTGCAGCACGGCCGCGCACCCCGATGCGGTGGCATCCCCTGCCGGGTGCTTACAAGCTTTGAAATTTCACCCTGGTGCAGTGCACGGGCGTTCAACCAGTTTGCCAAGTTCATCGGTGAGTAGGGCAGAGCTTAGCGCACAGCGCATGTCCAAACAGCAGTGTACCGTGTGCTGCTGTCGCATTGTCCTGTACTACAGCTGCCGACTCTGCCACCTGTGGCCTGAGCTGCCGGCCTGCGAATGCTGCCGCTGTACTGCTCACACACGGCTACAGCTGCGTTCTGTGCTCGCCATGCCTGGCTGGCTACCCTGCAAACGGGCCACTTGTCCTCTGCTCTCCGCTCCCCACCACAGGCGACGAGCGAGCTGAGAAGACGGCGCGCAAGTGGGGCCGGCCCCTGCAGGCAGTGGTCATCACCAACTGCGGCCTCCTCTGAGGCAAATTTCGCCCTTCTTTTCCTTCCGCCTTTCTGCTTTCAAGTGCATTCCATCGAGCTGCTGCTCACTGCTCCGTTTGATGTTGCCTTCTGCTGATGTGCCCTGCCATCCCAGAGCTGCTGTTATCAACCCCACCTCTGTATGTTTGTGCTTCCTGCCGCTGTACTTGTGCGCCCCTGAGAGTGATGTGCTGTGAGTGAACCAACTGAATCATCTGTGATTGCAAGCACCTATGCTGCACAACCACAAACAGAGGCCAACAGGAGCGCATTGCAGCTGCCTTGCCCAGTGCCACACACGGAGGGCTGCCACTAGCGTCGATTGCCAGGGTGTCAACTTACACATAGATAAAGGGCAAACAACGCATATCAAGGGCATCCAACACATGCGCACAGACTTGCAGTGGCATGTGACAGGGAGCACGCACCGTTTTGAAGAGGCACGGTGACGAGGCATGCAAACTGAGGCATGCAAGCCCCTTGAGGGGCTGGGCCCTTGCTGGGCAGGGCAATGCTGCTAGGCCCAAGCGCTTGTGGCCGCGCTCAGCACGGCTGGCAAGGAGGCAGGGGTTGTCAGCAGTTGAAGCTTTCAGGAGTTCACGGCTGGACGGAGACGCCGACAGTGGAGGTCGAGCCGGCCACGCACCAGGCGTACTGGGTATCACTCAGGGGGCAGACGCAGGTGTCGCTGGTGTCGGGGCAGGCGGACACGGTGTAAACGCTCCCAGAGGAAGGGTCGTACCCACAAGCGCAGTAGCTGCCGCTGTTGTAGCAGGCGCACTGCACGCCAGAGGAGGCCGGGGCGCCGCCATCAATGCCGGCATAGTCGGGCGGGATGGGGACGTCAGAAGGGATCTGTGGGCAGAATGGAGGGAGGGAGCAGGGGAAGAAGGATCAGCGCTCGCGTTGCTCGGAAGGCAGGGCGAAGGCTGGGGGAGAAGTGTGCTGAAGTATACGACGGCACAGCGCGCTGTGCAGTTTGGGCCGTGCGGACAAGCAGCCATCGCATTGCAAACAGGGATGCGTTCTGGGCAACGTGCAGGCTGCAGATGGTCCCGGCAGGCACACAGTAGGAACCCCTGCCCCTGCACCGACCAGCACTCACCGATCCGATGGCATCAGCCACGGTGCCCGCGCTTGTTAGGAAGTCCGAGCCATAGCCGGTCAGCAGGTGGCGGTTGTGCGCGCCTGGGCACCAGGAGGGGAGGGCAGGCGCCGCGGCGCGGCCGTGCCGATCCGTGGGGGCACGTTCGCGGGATTGTGTCTCTAGATCTCCCGGCACCTGAACCTTTGGCCCTTGGGCAGGCAACCCTCCCCGCTGTCGCCCATGAAAACACATCCGAGCTTGCAACAGCAAAGGCCTCGACTCTCCGCCTCACCCTTCAGGCTTGCAGCTCGCTTGCGGTTGCCTTGCTTGGCGTCGGCAGCGGCGGCGGCCGCCAGGGCGAGGATGCCCAGGAGCAGCAGGAGGGTGCGAGAGGGCATGGCGGCAGGTGGCTCTGGACCGGCTTGTTGCAAGTTTGGTCAGAATGGTGAGCTGCAGTGGCAGGTTCTGGAGATTGAGGAGCCAGGCTGGGGTGCCTTCACTGGTAAGGCGTTGGTAAGGCTGGGTGGAAGGCAGGTGCGAAGGCATACGCGCTGTCCTTGTAGGGAAGGCTGGTTGGAAGGCGGGGCCGTGAGCTGATGGCGCATTTGCGGAGCAGGTAGCTGTGGCTGAGAGCGATCTGCCAGGCCACAGGAGGCAGCAAGCAACCCAATGCATGAATACGTTGAGCCCAGTACACATTCACGCAACATGCACACCCATGCCTGCCGAGCCGCCGCTGCTGCCAGTTGCCACCACAGGACCAGGCAGTTTTGTTCTTACGTTGGATGATCAGCTTGCAACACACACCAAATGCAGACAGGTAGCATCAGAACAAGAACAGCAATCACTCAAAGCTCATTAGGGATCACGCCTCAGCTGCCGCTTTCGCTGCTGCCCCGCTGCTGCCGCCGTCGCCGCCGCCGCTGCAGCACAGCCAGCTGCTGCAGCAGCTCCTGCTCCGCGCTGCTCACCTCCCTGGGCAGCTGCAGCTGCACTTGGAAGTGGTGGCAGCCCTGGCGCCGCACACCCGCTCGTGCCAGGCTGAGCACCGCTCCATGCTGTGTTCCGGGTGGGATACTCAGCGCCGCATCGCCCCACAAGGTGGGCACGGTGTGCGTGCCGCCCAGCAGCGCATCAAGGAAAGGCACCTGCAGCTGCGAGTGCAGGTCCAGGCCGCTGCGCCAGATGCCAGGCTCCGGCTCGACCTGAGTGACAGGGGTGGGCAGGCGGAGGGCTGGATGAGAAGAGCGAATGCACGCTGCACTCTCCATGTGATGGCTCAGCTGGGGGGCATGCTACATGCACAACTCTCTCAGACATGGAAGGCTTGCAGCATGATAGCGCTTCACTGCTTACGCACCTGCACTTCCAGCACTACTGCGCCGCGCGGGCCGCCCGCTCTGGTCACGCTGCCTTCATGCAGCAGGCGCAGCAGGCTGCCATGCTCCACTCCCGGTGGTACGCTGACCGGCACGCTGCGGGGCTGCTGCGTGAGCCCAGCGCCGCCGCAGCAGGCGCAGCGCTGCCCGACCTGAAAGCCGCGGCCCGCACAGATGGGGCAGCACACCACGGTTGGGCTGGCGCCTGCGCAGGTGGCAGGGAGGCAGGGGAAGCAAGGGTTAGGCAATGTGGTGTAGCTACCAAGCCTGCACAGGCAGTGCCGCAACAATGATTGGCAGCCAGCAGCTGAATCACAACCACCGCATGTTGACCAAGGTCAAAAACAGTGACCTACCTGCGCTGCTGCTGCTGCCGCTGTTGCGCTGCCGCTTCACAATCTCTCGCCGGCCTTTGCAGCAGGGGCAGGGCGGCGCGCTGGTGCCGGGCTGCGCGCCGGTGCCGCCGCAGTGCAGGCAGGCGTCCATCACATGCACCAGCACATCCTGCTGCGCCCCTAGAATAGCCTCTCGGAAGCCCAGCTGCAGCAGGGCGTGCACATCTGGCGCAGCGGCCCCACTGCTGCTGCGTGTGCTGCGACTGCCACCGCCGCTGCTGCTGTTGGCGCCCCAGCGCGATTCCTCATACTGCCGCCGCTGCAGCGGGTTGGACAGGACCTCGAAGGCCTGGCTGATCAACTGCGGGGTGTTGGAGGAGCGGTGGATGAGAGTTGAGTGCCTAGAACAGCGAGGCAGGAGGACAAAATCACACGGCAAGCAGGGCAGGATGCTGGGGCCTTGCGTGAAGCTTGTGTACCCACCTTGAAGCGCTCTGCGGCGCCGGGGGAGGTGTTCACATCCGGGTGCCACTGCCGAGCAAGGCGCCGGTACGCCTGTTTCACTTGCTCACGGGTGGCGGAGCGCGGCAGGCCCAGCACCGCAAAGTGGCAGGGGTCGGCAGCGGCGGCACTGGCGGCGGCAGCAGCGGCGGCGCGGGTGGCAGTGCCAGAGGCTGCACGCCGGCTGCGTGGCTCAGGACATGCCGGCCAGTTGCTGCGCAGCCAGGAGGTGCGATCAGAGCAGGGGCAGGGGCCTCTGTGTGGCGGCCCCGCCGGCCGAGCGCCAGAGAGGAGCACGCCGGCCCTCGCGGCCACCGTCATGGCAACCTACACAGTGCAAAAAACGCGTGAATTGGTCCTTGAGCACTGCCTGCTGCGCGGCATGCTGCCGGCATGAACTCGGCAGCCGTGCGCAGCTGGGCATGTGAAAAGCCGCCCTGCGACTGGCGGGTAAACAGCGAGGCCGCCCAGCTGGCCAGGCAGCCCGGCAGCCAGGCAGGTCAGCCCTTCTGTTCAAGTTTCGCGCTTCCCATTCCATGCGCGCCAGGGCGGGCCCCAGCAGCGGCGCGGATTGAGGGAGGGCCCTGAGACATGCCGCAGTGCGCGGAGCGGGCGCCGCAGCGCGGCCTGCTGGTGGCGCAGGCGGGCGGCGGCTGCCTGCCGACGCCGCGCGTCCTCGACTTCCTCTGCTTCGACACGCCGCGCTCGGTGCTGGGAGACGACGGCGCCGATGAGGAGCTACCCTTCTATTTTGCGGAGCCTGGCAGCCTGGAGGAGCTTGTGCACGAGGTGCGCTGGTGGGCTGGTCGAGCGATGGGTGCTGCTGCTGAATATTATAACACAGCGCCACACCTTGCCATCTCATCCATCGCAGCCACAGCCTCCGCCGCGCCTCAACTCTCACTCGAATCCCAACCTTACAGGGTGCTGTGCCATGCCCAGTGCTGTGGGTGCACGTCGACGCGCTTGCAGCCGGCGAGGGAGCTCTGCGGGTGCTCTACCGCCTAGGCGGCGAGCTGCAGCACACCACGCTGGCTGGCAAGCCGCTGCGCCTGCAGCCGGTCAAGCAGCAGGGCAGCGGCACCGGGCGCGGCAGCGCACGCCAGGGCGGCAGCAGCGCACGGCGGGACGGCGGTGAGGTGGCGGCCTGCCGCGCTTTCATCTCTGCCCGGCGCCACACGCAGCTGTACCGGCTTGTGGTCGGCCTGTTCCCAAAGCTGGAGCAGCTGCATGCAGAGCTGACCAGCGGTGCCGTGGTGCTGCGGCGGCCGCTGGACAGCTTTGCGCAGCCCGGCAGCGTCACTGCTACGCCTGTGCAGCAGGTGGGTGGCGTGCTGATCTGGACTGTCCCCGGCTGTCTCTGGCTGCAGATGTGCCACGTGCGCAGGCATCGCCTCCATTGCGTGCATAGAAAATAATGGTACATCTGCTTGCACAGCATTGTACTAAACCACCGTGCGGGCACCTGCTCCTCATGCAGGGTGTGCTGCTGGAGCGGCTTGGCGAGGACGGCCAGGTGCGGCAGCTGACCATCGCCGCCGACTTTGCGCACGCCTGCCTGGTGCTGCGTGCGGGGCAGGCCGCCGCCTGCGCCACGCCCAACCGCTGCCTGCGGGCAGTGAACAGCTTGGAGGAGGCGCTGGCAGTGCTGCACCGCGAGGCGGGCCGGCTGGGCCCCTCCCTATCAGCCTCACCCGTCAAGCAGGGCGGCCTGAGCAGCGCGGCCAGCAGCCCAGCTCGGCAGCCCGCCTTCCAGTCGCCAGCCAAGCCGCCGCTGCCGGTGGCGGCCAACGGCACTGAGGCGCTGCGGCTGGCGGTGGGCCTGGTGCAGCAGTGCAGCTCAGCGCAGCTGCGCGAGGGGCTGGCTATCCTGTCGGCAGCCGCCGGCAACTCGGAGCTGTGCGCCGCCGCACTCAGCTTTGGCGCGATGGAGGCGCTGGCAACAGCCGCCGCCACAGTGCTGCCCAGCCACAGCATGGGTATGAGCGAGCTGCAGCCATCGCTGACTGTGGCAGTGACCAGCCTGCTGGATGCAGCTCCACCCTCTGCATACGCCCCCGGCCGCCTCGTCTCCATCCTGGCCGTGCTGCTGCAGCAGAGCTGCGCCAACCCGCTGCTGCTCTGCCGCCTGCTGGTGGCGCTGCTGCAGCGGCCAGACGTGCGAGCAGAGGCGATGCGGCAGGGCCTGGCCACCACCATCGCTGACGTGTATGTGCAGCTGTCGCCGGCGGCAGCAACAGCGGCCGCAGAGCTGCTGCCACATAGCCGCAGGCAGGCAGGATCTGGGCCTGCAGCAGAGTCTGGAGCAGCAGGGGGCAGCAGCTCGCTCCAGCAGCAGCAGCAAGCCGCGGGCCTGTCCTGCTTTGGGTCGCCGCTGGTTGGCGGCACAGCAGAGAACCAGGCTGCAGCTGGCAACAGCAGCAGGCAGCATGGCGGCCAGGTGGCGGCGCTGGTGGCGGCTTACAATGCCCTGGGGTCGGACAGCGGCTCCGACTGCTCGCCATCCAGCAGCCGCACCGCCTCGCCAACCAAGGTGCGCACTAACGTGTGTGTATCAAAGCCCCGGATATGCCGCCTGGATGCATATAATTGCACTTAATTGCTCGACCAAATTCCTGCTTGCCTTGCATGTGTGCTTGCTATGGTTTGACTGTTCACTCTGCTCGCCTGCTGCAGGCCTCCACGCGCTCCCCATCTGCGCTGTCCGGCCGCTTCAGCGTGCCTCGCCTGGCGCTGCCAACATGCGAGTCGCCCACGGCAGCTGCTGCTGGAGGCCTCACTCGCTCCACTCGCCGTGCACTCACCGGCACGCCAGGCGGCGTGCGCAGCCCCAGCCCGTATGGCAGCCCCACACGGCGCAGCGGCACTTGCGACTCTGGAGAGCAGCCTGCCCTAGCAGAGCTGAGCACGCTGGCCAGTGCACTGGGGGAGAGCCTGGTGGCGGCAGACCTGCCGGCCATTGTGGCGCACAAGCGGCGGGCAGACATGCAGGCAGCCGAGGCTGAGGAGGACGGTGTGCCGCAGGGTGAGGGCCGGCAGGAGAGGCGTGGTACAGACGTTTTGACGGTGCTGGCCTGGCATGTCCTTTTGATGTGTGCACTGCTCCTGCGTCAGCCTGTATCAGCCTTGCCAAATGCCCCAAATGCCTGCACCCCTCCTGTTCCTCAACTGCAGACCTGCTGGAGCCGCCGCCGGGGACCGCAAAGAAGGTGCTGGAAGCGCACCGCATCCTGGTCACAGCCCGCTCGCTGCGCAGCATGGACAGCAGCGTGACGCGCACCACCGATGCCGGCGAGGCGGCGGGCGGCAGCGCCAGCGCGCGGGCGGCGGTGCAAGTGGAGCAGATCAAGTGCCTGCTGCTGCAGGCGCTGGTGGCGGCACTGCCACTGCTGGAGCCTGCAGGTGCGGGGGGTGCTGTGAGTGGAACCGGCGGCGTGAACCATGTGCTTCTGTGCAAGGCATGTGGCGGTGAAGCAACTACGGCGTGCAGCAATGCCTGCCATTGATCGATTTAGTTGAATGGTGTAAAAACCCTGCCCTGTTCCTCTTCTCCTGCACAGGCTGGCCTGCTCGGGACCCCTCGCCCGTGCTGGCTGTGGAGGTGCTGGGCCTGCTGGGCACCAGCCAGGAGCAGCTGCGACAGCTGCGACAGCTGGCGGTGGAGGCGCTGCAGCGGCTGTCGCAGCGGCCAGCCACAGCGGGGCAGGCGGCGAGCAGCGACGGTGCCAGCCAGCATGTGCTTGTGGCAGCGGCAGGCGCTCGGCTGGCCAGCCTGGCTGGTGGTGCTATGCCGGAAGGCGAGGCTCGCGCTGAGCTTTTGGCGCTGCTGCAGCTGGTCACAGACTATGCAACGGCTGTGCAGCAGGCATCGGTGGCGGCAGCAGTGGTGCAGCACTGCCTCGGCGGCCTGCAGTCCCTGCTGGGCATGCTGCAAGCCAGCGGCTTGGATGCTACAGCTTGGCCGACAGCCACATGGCAGCTGCTGCACTCCCTGGTGCTGCTTCTGGCGGCTGTGTGCCGGCGGTGCGAGGATGCAGAGGCTGGACGGGGGCTGCTGGCCCTGCTGCTGGCCGATCAGCAGGTGGCCGGCATGCTGACCAGTGCCGCCAGCCACGTGCTGCTGCAGCCAGAGGCGCCGGGCGGCGGTGGCAGCCTGGCGCAGCGCAGCCGCAACGCTGCCCTGCAGCGGGACCTGCTGCAGCTGTTTGCAGCACTGGCCACGCTGGCGGGCCGCCAGCCAGCAGTGGTTGCTCAGCCGCATGGTCGGGAGTCTGAGCGGGCACCCTCCCGCCTCAGCCTGTCCTCCTCAGCTTTCGGAGATGACCTGGGCGGCGGCAGGGAGGGCAGCGAGGCAGGTCCTGGCTACGACCTGTTGCTAGGTGAGGATGATGGCTGAGGTTGCATTGCAAGCAGCTGCTTTCAGATACGTGCAGCTGTTCCAACTAGGCTGCCCTTGCTGCCCCAATGCTTTAGCCTTGCTGCCGATCCTCCAATGTGCAGGTCCCAACCTGCGGCGGGGCCTGACCCGGCGTCGCGCCCTGCAGTTTTTCAGCTTCCTCGTCAGCCCCCACTCGGGCCTGGCGCAGCGTGTGTTAGACCATGATCCCTCTGCTGGCAGCCAGAGCCAGCCTGGCGCTGCTGCAGCAGCAGGCCGCGGCAAGGCGCACGCTAGCAAGCAGCAGCCCGCGGCGGCCCCGGCGCCGCCGAGCACGCCTGCTTCAGCCGCCAACCTGCGGCTGCGGCAGAGCCTGCTGGAGTTTTTGAAGGCGGCGTTTGCGGCGCCTGGCAGCCCCTTTGTGGCGGACAAGTTTGTGTCAGGTGGGCGGCTGGCACTGGGTCCCCCTGTAGTGCAGCTGCATGAGCTGTGCCTTGCCTGCTACTCACACTCGTCTTGGGCTTGGCTGTGCTGTGAATCGAGCAACCACTGAAGCAGGCGCTAACCCACTCTGCTTTGTGCTGCCCTTCAACCCTCTCCCCGCAGACTTCTACATCCGCTTCCACTTCATCCAGTTCCTGAAGTTGTACCACAACCCGCAGCGGGACCACCAGGCGCTCTTCCTGTGCCGCCAGCACATGGATACACTGCTGGTGCTGGCGGGCTGCAAGGCCTGCCCGCACATCCGACACCGCTTCCACCAGCTGTCGGGTGCGGGGGGCTGGGATGCAGCTGGGGGTGGGCGGTGCGGGTTGCCGCTTTCATCAGTAGCAGGTTGAAATGGGGGTAAAGCTCATCAGGCAGACTTGCAGCATGCCAAGCATGCATATCCCTTTGAATCCCCCCCTCATCCCCCGCTGATCTGCCTGTGCCCTCCCTCACTCCCTCTGCAGTGGTGGACTTCTTTGTGCGCGAGCTCAGCCTGGAGTTTGAGGCAAAGCAGCCGGCCCGCGGCCGCATGCACCGCCTGTCCAGCAGCGGCAGCCAGCTGGAGCACCGCCGCACCTCCAGCTCATCCACCTTTGGAGGGCTGGAGTCGGGAGCTGCCTCTCCAGCCCTCTCTTTGCGCCTGCCTGGCGCCCGCGATGTGGACCAGCGCTCGCCTGCCCCAGTGCCCCTGCTGCGCCTGCCGTCTCGAGGCACGCTCGCGGCAACAGCAGCCAGCAGCGGCGGCGGCAGCGGCGGATCATCTCCGTGTATGCCTCCCCCAGCAGGCCTGGCGGGTGGCGGCCGAGGCCTGGCGGTCCCGCGCCTAAACCTGGGTGCTGCGCCAGCCCTGCCCAGCCCTGGTGCCCAGAGCACAGCCAGCCCCGGCAGCAGCGCCCGGCTGGGGCGGCCGCCACTGCCGCCTTCTGCCCGCTCAGGCATGGGGGCCACCCCACGCCTTACAAGCAGGTGCGCACTATCAGCAAATTGGAGAGGGTGCTTTTTACGTGCAAAGCTGACATGGGCTTAGTTGTGAGCCGTTGCTGCATGAGCAAGTGTGAGCATGCCACTGCCTCTCTCCTGTCTGCTGCAGGTTGGGCCGCACGGTGTCAGCTCGCTCGATGGACGGTTTTGCGGCTCCCCCGCCGCCCCTGCCTGCGCCCAGCCAGGAGCCGGCGGCGCTGAGGCCAGCTGTGCCCAAGCTGGGACTGGCTGGAGTGGGGCGCAGCCTGGCAGTGGCCGCAGCTGCGGGCGCCGCAGCTGCGGAGCAGCAGGCAGCTGCCTCTGCTGCCCTGCAGCAGCAGCAGCAGCAGCCTGAGCGGGCGCACAGCCGGGTGCACTTCTCCCCTACCCCCTCACGCATCGAGCTGCCTGTGGACGACAGCGACAGCAGCGGCAGCGACAGCAGTGATGAGGATGAGGCAGGGCGCGGAAGTGGGCACGGAAGTGGTCATTTCAGTGGCGGGCCTGCCACTGACGCAGCGGCAGTGGAGGCGGCTAGTGGGCGGCCGACCCCGCCCCTTGGCATTGATGTGCCAGCGGGTTTCACCTTCACTGGGGACCTCGAGGAGGACTTGGATCGGCTGGAGGCTCTGGAGGAAGGGGAGGTGCGCAGGGGGGGCTGCTTTGGGATGTGATCTGTGCTGGTTGAACCTGCATGTTCGCATGTTACAAACTAGGGGAGGAGGAGTGCGCCTTGTTGCACAAGGAGGGTGCGAATGGTGGTGTGCCCTTTAGCCGAATGTGCCAGACAGTATGTAACGCTGTTTTCCAATGCTCTCATCCCGTTGCAGGAGGGCACGGACAGCGAGGGCGAGGAGTATGCCGGCGATAGCGAGACGGCTTCGCCCACCATTCCAGCTCTGCGTGCCAGCCCCTTTGGCCAGGCAGGGGCCCCGGTGCCGCCACTGCTGCCTCGAGTGGATGGCGCAGCTGTCGTCAAGACACCACTGTCATCCAGCCGCTCGCTGCAATCAGACCGGCCTGCGGACCAGCAGCAGCAGGGCGGTGGCGGAGCTGGTGCAGTGCCAGTTCCGCGCCTCCAGCTCAGCCCCTCCATGCACTCCAATCTGGAGACGCGCAATGCGGTGGCAGAGCTGCAGGTGAGGGACGGTGGAGTGCTGCGGCAGTAAGCTTGGCAGCCATGGTTATGCTGCCAAACTGGGTCCATGAAGCGAGGGTGTGAACCTGCAGAGTGCAAGCTTCGTGCCTTGTTGTGCCAATGCGGTTCCTGACTCTCCGCCTGCCACATTTCTGTGTGCAGCTGGCGGCTGATGCCGAGGCAGCCAAGGCGAAACAGGGGCGGGGCGTGCTGGGCGAGCTGGAGCGTGGAGCCCTGGGCAAGGGCAAGGTGCAGGCCGCCAGCGTGCGCAAGCTGCGCAGCTCCATGTCAGGTGCGAGGGTGCAGCATGACGGGCACTGGGTGTGTGGTTTGGGCGCCGAGTGGCTTGCACAGCAAGTATGGCGTCTGCTTGTGCCAGCTGTCGCCGTGTTGCCTCTTGGCCAACCACGCTGCTGTTCTATCGCCCGCAATGATGATGTGTCGAAATCTTGGTTTGCCGCTGTAGACATTGCCAGCGTGGCGGGCGAGGATGTGTCCTACTCGGAGGAGCGGGGGCGGCGCCTGCTGTACCGCGATGAGGGCCTGCACCTGGAGGTGCTGCAGGTGTGCAACTTTTGTTGCAGAGCAGTGCTGCAGCATTGATTTTGAAGTGCTGCAGTAAAGCGGCGGTCACACAAGTTGCCGGGCCTGCCTGGTGCTTCAAGCACATGGTCTTGCTGTGCCTTTTACTGCATGGCGCTGCACTAAACTGTTGCTCCTTATCCGTATGCCCCCGCGCAGCTGGTGTTCACACTCATCTTCACGCCCGACGGCCAGCTGGACCCCACCTACTGCGACCAGTACCCCTGGGAGCGCAAACTGCAGGTGGGCCAGCCAAGGCAGTTCAGTTGAGCTCATATGTAATAGGGACAGCCGTGGCATGGCTTGGTGTGTTTGGCACAGCGGCAATGCTCCCCTCCGCCAACCAAGCAGCCTTGGGAGCCGTTGACATTCCATTTGCTCCTGCTGACTGTTGCTGTTTGAGCGCTTATAATTGCAACACCCCCTGCAGAACATCCCCTTCATCCTGTACCACCACCTCAACCATGAGGACAACCGGCCGCTGCTGCCGCACCTGCTGCCGCGGCTGGCGGGCGTGGGTCCCCCCGCCCTGCGCCTCGCCCGCCTGCTGTGCGCGGCCCTGTTCCGGCCGGAGTGGTACACTGGTCGGTGCCGCATCAGCAATGCTGTGGGAGCATACTCGACCATCTACCGCGCCTGCCTGCCGCCCTGGGCGGGCGAGGGCACCGTGGTCCTGAAGCTGGTGGACACGCCGCAGCACATCCAGGACCGCTGCGCGCAGGTGGGGCTGCGGATAGGGGCCGCCTGGGAGACTGGGAGGGCGGCAGGAACGCATCCCAAGACAAACAATGGGCAGCAGCTCTGTGTGCCTGAGGGCAAGGGCTGTGAGTATTAGCCGCATTTCTGAAAGCTGCCACACTGAGTCGATAAGATTCACTTGCTCGCACTGCTGCTGCAGGTGGACGTGCAGGCGGAGGTGGCCATCCTGGACGCCCTGACCGCCAGCCCCCGCGCCTGCCAGGTGCGCCGCCTGCTTCATCAGATCTACAGGTTGACGGCCGGCTGTGGCTAGCTGCCTGCACATTCTGTGGCTGTGGCTAGCGTTTGCTGTCTGCCGTGATCTCGCATGCCATGCCTTGAATTAGTGCCTGCATCAACAAACAGAGGAAACCTTCTCATGGATCCATGTGCACTGGCTGCCCCCACAATCCGTAGATGTACGACTATGGCGTGGACCCCGCGGCGGACGCCATGTTCTTGGTGCTCAAGGACTACCGCTGCTCCCTGAGGTGAGCGCTTGGTTGCGAGTTACGCTTTGATGCCTGCTGCTCACACCAGCTGCTGCTCCTGCGGCTCCGCAGCTGCAGTTGCAGGGTGTCAAACCGTTGTGAAGAGCCCGCTTGCCATCCTCCCCCCCCTGCCGTCGTCCGCACCCCTGCAGGCAGTGGCGTGCGCGGCAGCCGGCCTCCCCCGCCCACCAGCTGCGGCTCTACTATGCCATCTTTGCTGAGGTGAGCATCGGTCTGGGCATTTCGTGCAAGGCCATCAACCATTGCGCTATGCAAGGCCCTGCCGGCTGTCGGCGTGCACTCGCCTTCCTGCACTCCTGCAAGCAGCTTGCCCACCCAGCAGTGCACGCCTTGCGTTCCTTCCCCACAGGTGGCGGCTGCTGTTGGCGCCTTGCTGGAGCGCGGCATCGTGCACTTTGACCTGAAGTGCGACAACTGCCTGCTTGAGCCGCTGCCGGGTGAGGTTTCGAAGGGGTGGCCGTGGTTTAGCTGCCTGCAGTGCAGTGCGGTTGGTTGGTTTGGTCCCGGGTTGGGGACAAAACCTGGTGCTTGGCTGGCAAGTTTATGCATCATCTGCTGCTGCCGTTGCTCACCCATCGCCCGACTGATCGGCACACGTGCCTGCCTATGCTTGCAGGCGTGAGCGACGCGGACTTCTGGTCTCCGCCCAGCGAGCGCCCCACCTTCCGGGTGGTGCTGGCAGACTTTGGGGAGAGCAAGGCCTTCAGGTGGGCTGCAAACAGGCAGTAGAGATGTGTGCTCATTGGCAGCATGCAAAAATGGCAGTGCGCTTGCATGGTTGTAGAGATGATGTTGAGTGCGTACTGCTGACCCAGGCTGCCAGCTGGCCAGATGTTCACCCATGCATGTTTGCTCCTTGCAGCGAGGGCCTGGATGGCGCGACCACGAGCCGCGCCCGCGGCACCGACTGCTTCAAGTCGCCGGAGATGCTGCTGGTGAGCTGGGCTGAGTGCAGTGTGCAGCCTGTTGTTGTGCTTGCAGCAGTGCAGGCCTTGTGGCACAAACAGCAGAGACACTAGCAGCTGCCTGCAATTTGCGGCGGCATTATGCCAACGCTGTTGCACGCGCCCTTGTCTCATTCCAGGTGGGCGGCGCAAGCCACAACAAGGAGCAGCGGGCGTACGACCGGCGGCGGCGGCAGGGCGCGGGCCCCGCCTCGGATGTGTGGAGCCTGGGCTGCCTGCTGTACGAGCTGGTCACGGGTGAGCAAGGCGATTCCAGTAATGTTTTGGCTTGCAACTGCGTGGTTGAGATTGAGGGATGTTGATGTGCGCTGTTGGTGGAGAGCTGGCTGGGCGGCTGGATGATGCCCTTGTTTGGTGCTAGTCACATGGTAGAAGCAATGTGCTCTGCCGTAACTCCCTCGCCCCCACCTCCACCCCTACTCCAGGCAAGCTGTTGTTCAGTGACATCGACTGGATGCAGTTGGTGGCACGAGTGACCTCTCCCTCCATGCCGCTGGTGACAGAAGACCGGGCAGCCGCGGTGGCGGGCCTGCCAGGTGAGGATTTCCAGAGCAATCGGTACCACAGCGGTCGGTGGCATACCACTGTTCATGCGCTTGCAATGGCCCAGGTGGCCCCATTGTGCACTGCACGCTTGCTTTGGGCAGCCACGGAACCTCACTGTGCATCTCATGCATGTCCCCTGCTGGGCCTGCCCCTCTTGCAGGCATGCTGGACCTGCTGCACTTCATGCTGATTCGGGATGCACGCATGCGGCCCACCCTCGCTGACGTGCAAGCCCGACTGGCGGCTGTGCGGGGCAGCGCCCGGGCGCCGCTGCCGCCGCACATGTGCAACGCCGCCGCGCCGCCGCGGCTGCGCGGCGGCGGGCCGGGCGGCTTGCAGCCTTCGGGCGGCTCGCAGCTGTTCTCTCCAACAGCCTATGCACCCTCCCCCAAGGCAACCATGCCCATGCCGCTGCTGGCAGCTCTGCCGCTCATGGAGCAGCTGGTCCTGGCGCCCCTGGCACTACTGGGCAGTACAGCGGCTCTGCGACAGCACCCCGCCCGCCGCGCGGTGCTGCTGTTCGGCCCCGCGTCCGCCTGCGAGCCCGTGCACCGCAGCAAGGAGCAGCGTGCAGCAGAGGCGGCAGGGGGAGGGCTGAGCCCCGCCTCTCCAGGAGGTGCCAGCAGTGCCAGCAGCAGCTGGGACAGCTCCCCAGCAGCCAGCGGGCAGTACTATGGTGCCAGCGGCGGCAGCCCACCGCGCACCACCGCCCTCACCTTTGCAGCCAATCCGGTGTTCAGCCCGCAGGACAGCTGCCTGTCGCCGCCTGCTGGGGGGTCGCCAGCGGCGGCACAGCGGCCATCGGCCCGTGGGATGACCGGCACTCCTCGCTCGCGCGCCTCACTGCGCTTCAGCTCAGCTGCTATCCACCCAGAACCGACAGGCGGCAGCGCAGAAGCCGGGGAGACTGGGGCAGGCGGTGCGACGCCCAGCATCCGGCGAGTCCTGCTGGGCTCCCCAGCCAAGGTGCACCCGGACAGCTCTGGCGGCCTGCGGAGCAGCGGCAGTGGTGTTGGTGCCATCCAGCAGCAGCAGCAGCAGCAGCCAGTGCAGCAGCAGCAGCCAGCGCAACAGCCAGCTGGCTTTGGCCTGCCGGTGGCTCCCATGGGGGTCTTGCCTGGCACAGGCACAGCAGCGGCGGTGGCAGGCATGGCTGCAGGCAGCTCTGGGCAGCATGGTGCTGCCCCCAGCAGCAGCAGCAGACGAAGGCCAGAGGACCGGCTGCTGCTAACTGTGCTGAACGATGCGGAGCTCAGTGCGGCAGCCTCCAGCTGTGCAGCGGTAGGCGTGGAGTGCTGCCTCGCAGCGGCACAGCCAGCTGGCAGCGAGCGCGGCCTCCAGGCGCCGGTTGCACTTGCAGACTGGCTGAGTGAGACAGCCTTGCCGCTGGTGCATAGCAGCAACAGCAACAGCAGCAGCAGCAGCAGTGGCGGGCAGGAGGGCTGGCCGGTGCTGGTGGCGGTACAGGCAGGGTGCGAGGCAGAGGGTGCCATGCTGGCGGTGGCTTCCCTCATGCGGTACCGGCGAATCAGCCTGTACCAGGCCATGGTAGCCGCCTCGCAGTGGGGCATCGACCTGCACCTGCGGCAGCAGCACCTGCTGGCCCTGCAACACTGGGCCGCAGGGGGCGGCGGGGCCGCGTAGTGCAGCTGACTGGAAGCTTCAGCTCCGCAACTTATGCTATATTCTCTGCCCGTCTGTTCTCTCTCCTGTTTATGACGCCCTGACTCACCCCGTCTTCTTGATAAGCTGCAAATCTGCTGAACCCGCGACTCGAGTTACCTTGCGCTATTGCTTGACGTGTTACAAGTGTGCTGGAGATTTGGTCACGGCCGCTGAGCAGGGCAGATGATTGCAGATTTGGGGGTGCGACGGACCGGTGTGGTATTTCGTGTGTGCTACAAACTGCGGGCGCGTCATTGAGCTGCTGAGGCTTGCTTGCGCACTTACATGGGCACTGCATGGATGATTAGGATACAGCGCAATCACGCCAACTGCACAGGCGCATAACAATCAACAGCCGCCAACCTCACAGCGCGGGCGTAACAGGCCGCGCGCCGCTGCCGCTGCTGCCGCCTGCAGCCGCCGCCGCCGCGCCCGCCTGCTCGGCCATTGAAGCGTGTGTGGCATACAGCATTTGGTAGTCTGCCAGCACGTCTGGCACCTCCCGCAAGCGCAGATCCTCAGCAGACAGGTGCATGTAGCGCCCAGGCATCTGCAGGGTGGGATCAGCCAGCGCATCGGGGCCGCGCGCCCTGCGGGAGAGGGATGTTGGGAGGGGAGGGTAAAACGATTGTGCAGGCGCCAGCTGAAGGCCATGTCAGCTGAAGGGTCAACTGGACTGAGCAATGTGAATGTGGCCGGCTCTAAGGCACAGGCTGCCCCCGCCAATTCCATACAGACCACTGCAAGTGATACGGGCGCGAATCATTCAGCCCACCTGAGCACCTCGGCCCAACCCAGGCGCGCCAGCCGCCGATAGTCAGCCATGAGAACCGGCAGGTCCCCAAGCCTCAACTGCTCCGCACTGCAGGTGGCAAAGAACAGCCGCGCCGCCGCCACCAGCTGCCGCGCATCCGGCGGCGCCGCTGCGCTGCCGCCGCCGCCGCCGCCGCCGCCGCCGCTGGCGCCAGCTGCGGCCAGCAGCCGTTCTCCCAGCTGCAGCAGCGCCTCGTCGTGCTCCTCTGCTATGCTTGCTGCCGCCTGCTGAGCCGCCAGTGCAGCAGCAGAGGCGGTGGCTGGGATGCCCAGCCTGCCGCGCAGCGAGGACAGCGCGCTCGTCATGCCGCTGCTAATGCTGGTTGGCAGGTTCTGCTGCAAATAGGCCAGCCCGCCCGTCAGCGCGCTGCTGGCCCCTGCCGCCTGCGCCAGCTGCCCGGGCGCCAGCCCCGCCGCCGCCCCAGGCTGCTGCACGCCGCTGCTGCCGCCTGCAACCGCCTCAACCACCACACCCCCACCCTCGCCCGCCGCAGCGGGCTTGCCGGCCGGCGGTGGCAGAGGCGGCGCTGCTGTGGTGTCTGGAAGCGGCTGTGACGAGCTATCTGCCAGGTCAGCCAGGGAGATGAGATCTGGCTGCTGCTGCGTGATGTGCTCCAGATCCAGCCACCACGAGTCGCCCAGCGTGGTCTGGCCGTCCGTGCCTGCACGCATGAGTGCACACCTTGCCGTTGGAAAGGCTGACTGGCATGATGCACAGCAGGAATGGCGGGCGGACTGCACACTGGCTGGTGCATGGCAGCAGAAGAGAGCACCCAGGGGAAGTTTGTGGCATTGTTTTGAACCGTAGAACCAACAAAGCGCGCCGCCAAGCCTGAGTCGGCAGTCCAGCCACCACTGCCCTCCTTACGTACCTCCAAACATGAGCAGTCGGCCGCCGCTGAGGGGCGTCAGCGTGTGCTTCTCTCGAGGGGCGGGCGAGTGGCTGGCCATCTCCACGCCCCGCCACGCCACCCGGTCCTGCCGGTCCAGAATGGCAATGTCTGTGCCAGGGGTGAAAGGGGTGGGCCAAGCAGGGAACCGGGGAGTGTGAGGTTTGCAATGTCTAGGACAGGAGACTGAGTGGCGCAATGCCACCCGGTCCTGCCGGTCCAGAATGGCAATGTCTGTGGGGAGGGGTGCAGGCAGGAGGAAACCAGAGGTCAGACTAGGGAGTACGGCAATCAGACATGCGCAGCTTGTGAAGTGCTGGAAATATACTGCAGTGTTTGAGAGGGGTGGGCGAAAAGACTGGTTTCTTCTCACCGGCAAGGTACTCGCTCTTGCTCTTGATGCCACTTGCAGTTGCGAAACACGTAGTTTATTAGCTGCTGTTCTCTAGCTCACCAGCAAGGTACTCGCTCTTGCTCTTGATGCCCATCAGTGAGCGCTGCTCCGTGAGGCCGCCCACAAACACCACCCAAGGGCCCGTGGCTGCAAACAAATGAGGGGTAGCAGCAAGGTTGGGTGAGGGATGGCAAGGCTGGGATGGGTAACATGCTCAGGCCCTCCACAGGCAAACGCCGGGGGTCCGGGCTGTGGCGATGGCAAAGGGATGGAATGGCGTCCAGTTGGGATGGAAAGGGACTCGTTGGGGAAGGGAGGCAAACCACGTACGATTGACGGGCAAGGCCCCTGGCAACTCTGCCTTGGAACATTTCCCTGCCAAGCTAATGCCAGCGCACAGCCCGCACCTGCAACAGCGTGGCCGCGGCGCGGCGCCGGTGCCGGCCCCTCCAGCTGCAGCTGCGTCCACTGGGCGGGTCCTTCCCCGTCCAGGCCTCGCAGCGACCAGAGCTCGTTGGTGACGCCTGCTGGGTGGGGATGGGGGTGGGGCCACATGGGCGTGGAGGCAGATCGGAGCTGGCCTGCAACATGTGAGCTGGATGGCCCATGCTCTGCCCATCAGATGATCTGCACTGTGCTTCACACGAGTGCCTTCTAACCATCGCCGCCAAACATCAGCACACACTGATCCATGCGACACCAAGGCTATCCCAAGAGGCAAGCCATGCTGCATACTGCAAAGCACAAGCGCACCGTATGTGTCGCCTCCAAACATGAGCACGCGCTGCTCCAGAGCAAACAGAGCGGTGCAGCAGCGGGCGCGCGGCTTGGCGCCAGCCACCTTGACCTCGCTCCAGGCGCCCCTGCAGTGAATGAAGACGAGTCAGTCAAGCTGAGGGCGGAAGTCTCATGCGGTTCATCGTGATGCAATGCAGCTGAAAGGGCAGCCACCTGCACAAAGCATGCCCAGCCGCAGTGGCACCGCTCGGCAGCTGAGCATGCAGGCGCCCAAGCCGCCCACCAACTGGCTGCCAAATGCCAGTCACAATCACCCTCGCCAAACCAGCAACCAGAGCCAGGCAGAAACAGCAGCTGCGCCTCACATGTCCAGGTCGAACACCCAGCAGTCGTCCAGGCGGCGATTCAGCGAGTCCGCCCCTCCCACCAGCAGCAGCCTGGAGGGACCCACAGCCACCATGGAGGCTCGGTCGCGGGGGCAGGGCGCCGGCTGCTCGGGGGAATCGCCAGACAGCCGGCTCCACTCCCAGGTGTCGGTGTCCTGCAAAGAATGGACCAGCAAATGTGCATTGTCTGGACTGCTCCAGGCAACCTCCAGACGCCTCCACTCCCAGGTGGTCAGTGCTGCAGACACGTGGCAGGTTTCAGTGCCCGGATCTCGATTCCTGCTTCCCGTAGTGGGGACTTCTTCGCTTCGCGCGCAGCAACTGCTTCTAGCTGAGAGTAGGCTAGCCAGGCCGCACGCTCACCAGGCACCACATGTCGTTGAACTGGTGCAGCTTGTGCTGGGCCTTCAGGTACACGTGCCCGCCAAACATGTACCTGGCAGGGATGGCATGGGCACAGCCAACATTTGCGGACAACGAAAGAGCCGGGTGATGTGAGCCTTGAGGTACACGTGTCCGCCAAACATGTACCTGGTGCAGAATGGAGGGCACACAGGCACGGTTGGGAAGACAACCCAAGAACAAATGCCTCATGCTTTCAAGGACGCCTGTCCGCCTCACCCAGGACAGTCACATGTGCTGCACCAGGCTCACACAGTGCACTGTGCACTGTACCTGCCCCACCACACCGCGATCCGCTGCACCCACTCATGCCCTCACATCTTGCGGCCGATGGCGGTGGCGGCGTGGAAGGCGCGGGCAGCGGGCCCCACTGCCGCCTTGTCTGGAGCAAACCAAGCCTCCTGGTCGCACTGCATTTCACGATTGACAATGAATAAATGGTTAAGCAACAGCAGGAGGCAGGGCATTGTTTCAGGAAAGCAGCTGCATGCGAGCGGCAGCTTGGTGCCGTGCTTTCCGCCGTCAACCGGACGGAAAAGCCAAGCAGCACTTCATCTTTGCTCTCCCCAGCACCCAGCTTGTTTCACCTGCAGCACTGCCAGGTCATCCAGCGCCTCTTTCTGGGCATTGATGCCGCCAAACACCACCTGCAGGGCAGGTCATCAGGCCTGGGTGGGTGGGTGAGAGGCATGAAAGCCGGCCGGCGCTGGCGGCAGCACGCATGGCGGTGGGCAGCATAGCGTTGCGGCGGTAGCAATGCAGCGACTGCCCTGGCTCTGCGCTGCATCAGGAGCCAAAAATCCGCAAAACGAAATGGTAACGGTTGTGTGCAGCTCACCAGGAACTCCTGGCCCCAGCACTCCCTGCTGTCGACGGCGACGGCCGAGTGCCCGCAGCGCGGGGCCGGCGGGTTGAGGCAGTTGGCTTCGACCCACCGCGCCCGCACGGTGTCCAGTCCCATGCCAGATGCGCTGCAAGTTCAAGCCGCCCGGGGCTGGTAGGAGCCAGCGAGAAACCAGCGCTGGAGGGGCGTCGCCGGTTGCTGGCTTCAGCGCACGGCTGGCACGCCGCGATCAGGAGAGCATGGACTGATCTGCTCAACAACGCCAGCCGATCGCGCTCTGGCTGCTTCTACCGCTGCATGCGGCGGCGCCGATGCCCGGCTGGCGTGCCGGCCAGGGAGGGCGGTGCCCCACAGCAGGCACCAGGCCTAATCCCAAGAATTTTCAAGCATTTGTTGCGGGAACATTTACAGTCAGGGTGTCAGCTGTACAGTCAGGGCCAGGCGTGCAAAAGAATGGGGAGAAAGCAACTCGCTACATGGTGCCAAACTCCATACAAACATTGCGAAACCAAGCAGAAGAGGATGTCTTAGCAAGCTCAGCAGCAGTTAGGTTGAGACGCTGCAACTGGAGTGCAGGCTGGGCGCTTTCACTGTATCACCGCTTGCACCCCTGCCACCGCCGCCTCAGTCCTCCTTGCGTGCCGCGGCGGTGCGCGCGGCCGCCGCCTCTGCCACCTCCTCAGGCACTCCCGAGCCCTGCGTCTCCCCTCCCTGCGCCAGGAAGGCATTGGCAGCCGTGGCGGTGGCGGCAGAGGCGCCGCCGTGCGCCGCCTCTCCCGCCTGGCGCGCCTTGGTGGCCATCGCTTCTTGCAGGTCTTGCAGGGCGGCCTTGGCGCCTGCCACCTCCTCCTTGACCGCCTTCTTGGCAGGCCGGCCCTCCTGCAGGGGTGCAGAGGGGTGGAGGGGTGATGGGTGGCAGGCGGCGGCACTGATACAACTGGCAACCAGGCACACAAGAACGGGGCAGGCACGGCAGCTTTTTTACATGCGATGCATGGTGTGGTGGTGGGCGAAGCTGATCTGGCTGTCGAGTGGGCACCTGGGGGCGGCATGGGCTGAGTGGCGGGGGGCAGGCACGCTGCGCTGCCGCTCAAGACGCCTTGCTGGCAGGCTTTCGCTTCTGCGGCGGCGCGCCGAGTAGCGGTTGGGTGGTGGGCGTTTGGGTGGTGGGCGGTTGGGTGGTGGGCGTTTGGGTGGTGGGCAAGGGGCAATGGAGGATGCAGAAGGCAGCAGGAGGACCATGGGGTGCTCCTTCGCTTCGGTATGATGTCAGCACAAACACGCAAAACAGCAGAAGAACAGCAGCTACTACTCACGTCGGGGTTGTTCTGGTAGATGTTGATGGTCAGCGCCTGCGCAGAGGTTTGGAAGCAGTGCACAGGTTGCGAGCCGTTTAGTCTTCACATCTGGTTGTTAGTAGCAATGCACAGCCAGCAGCACTGCTCTGCCCAACTTGTTACTTGCAGCATGGCTGGGCAAAACTGCATCCAACTCCCAACAAGCCCAGACGATCAACGGCTCGGCACGCACCGCAGCAAAGGAGGTCCAGGCCAGGTAGGGCAGCAGCAGCTGCGCCGACAGCGTGTCCACCTTGCTGCTCGGGGAGGTAAGTGTAGAGCAAACCGCTAGATTTAGAATTGAATTGACAGGCAGCAGCACCTGCGCTTCCAAGCCACGCCCGGCTGCCGTGAAGCAAGCAGGGGCTGCCTATGATGTCTCAGAGAATACAGGCGGAAACCTAAAGGCTCTACAGGACTCCTTGTGATCACATAGTACTGCAATTCTCACCTGAACTCATAGATCGTGGCCGCCACCATGCCCACCAGCGCTGCGAGCAGGCAGGGGCCAGAATGCGCGGGGGAGACTCAACCCATAGGAAACCATGCATACTGGAGCGCGAGGGATGTCAAGCGCAGATGGTTGGGGTCGGAGCACCACTTGCAGGCAGCGGCTTCGAGAGCGCCAGTATGCATTGCAAGGCGCAGAACAGAGTCAACGAATGAAGGCAAAAGAACAGGGCCGGAGCCCTGCGCTTGCCGGTGATCTCGATGGACGCCAGGCGCAGGTCCTTGAGCTTGAGGCGAGTTGCAAACAATGATCAAGAAGAGTCAACACTAAACAGAGCGGCAGCACTTGCCGGTGATCTCGATGGACGCCAGGCGCAGGTCCTTGAGCTTGAAGAAGAGCGGGGACCAGGCAAAGTTGAGGCCCAGCTGGATCTGCAGGACAGGGAAACAGGCAGGTAAAGGAGAGGTCAAAAGAGAGCAGGCGAGGAGAAGGGGACACTATCAGGCAAAGCTGAGCCCAGCTGGATCTGCAACAAGCGGGAGGGCAAAAAGGCGTGGTGCTGAACCGTGAACCAGTCTGAGAGTGCGAGGCAAGACACGTTTTTTGCTGCCATGCTCGCAAGGACAGCACACGTGCATTATGCAGCCGACACAGCCGTGCAGCCACAGGCCTACCCCGTAGAGCGCCAGCGGCAGCGGGCCGCCGCCCGCCTGCCACACGCGGTGCGCTGCGTAGCCCATGGCCGCATACAGCACGGTCCACATGGGGCCAAACAGCCAGTCTGTGGGGAGGCGGGGCAGGAGGAGAGTGGGAGGTGGAGGGGGAAGGTGGTTGCAAGAGCATGGGGGCAAGTAGCGCAAGGCAGCAGGTGCAATTGGGTGTTGGGGCAGCGGCCAAGCGGCAGCAGCGGCAGCGGCACGATGGAACCAAGCAGCACAGGCACAAGCACAAGGCTTCAGTTCACTTGCCGCCGTCAACAACCTGGAAACAGCTGGAAACAACCTCAAAACATATGCAACCCCACTCACTGGGCGGGTTCCATGAGGGCTTCTTCAGCATCCTGCAGGCAGCACCCACAAACAAAGCAACACATGTTTGCGTCAGAGGTGCGAGTGCTGTCCAGGTAAGGGCCAGGGTGCAATAAGGGAGCGCCTAGCGGCGTGCCGCCACACCCTGCTGAGCAGGACAGCTAGGTTCACCCGCCCCCTTGAATAACTGCAGTACTGGCTGCACCACCGCGCTCACTTGTACCAGCCCTTGATCTCTGGCGCAATGGAGATGCCAATGATGGAGCCCACGCCCACGGGCACGCCGATCGAGGCGACCTGTGGCAAGGCAGGAGGGGGAGCAATCAATCAGACGTAGGATTGCGGCGGCGGCAGCATCGGCGGCGCTGGGGGTGTGTGGGGAATCGCGGCCTGCTTGCTTGGCTAGCGATCGCGGCTGGGAGCACGGCTGGAGCAGCGAGAGCGGCCTCGCTGCGTCTCAGGGGCGGCAGGAAGAGCACGCGGCCCTTCCCACACACCCAGGCAGCCCTCCTCGCGCGACTGCTGCGATCAATTGGCAGACGCACCAGGCTGAGGGAGTTGCCCATTGCGCCGCCCCTGCTCGCGAGTTGGCCTACTGCCGAAGCGCTGCCTGATCCCAGTCGATCGCTGCCTGCTCACGACAATCTAGCAGATCAACACAGCCGCATGTGCGAGCGAGCCGTCGCGCCAGAGCCCATCACATGGGCCACCGCCCACCGCAGGCGCCAGCTGGGCCCAGCTGCCGGCCGCCTTCTCTCTGATCTTGCTGGAACCCTCCCACTCTTTGATTGCAGCTTGGGCACTATCATTACAAGGGGCAAAGAGATGAAAAAGGTCAATGCGCCCGCCCCATGGGGCTGCGGCCGGCCGGACGGTGCGCCTTCACAAAAAAAAATGAAAAGGACGGAGGGGCCATACACGGGTTCGAGGCAAGTACTGGGGGTGCAGTGCGAGTGAGGAGAGAAGGTCAGGGGCAGGGCCGGAGGAAAAGGAATTCGAAAAGCGGGGTGGTGGCGGGGGTGGCACGCGGAGGCAGCTGCCTTCAAGGCCGCTTGCTACTCCGGACCGCCGGGTCCCCATTCGGTTGGGTGCAGTGGGTGTTGGGTTTTTGGGGAGGGGCGCGAGCAAAAGGGGGTGGGGGCGGATGTGCAAAATGGGGTGCAGGTGGGTGTGCCTTGGGGGCGGAGGGCGGGACTCGACAAGTGGTCTTGGGGGCGTGGAGTGTGGATTGGGTGGGGTTGGTGCGACGGCAGGTAGCTAAGGCACATGCCGGGGCAGCAGCTAGGCAGCGGGGGGAGCTGGGGCCGCTGTGGGGAAGGGGATGTCAGCGCAACGCTCGTCTGCAGGAGCTCAGGTGTGCACTGGGTTCGCAGGAGTGGGGCAGGAAAGCGCAATTGCACCTTGACGTGGGTAAGGCGGGTGGTAAGGCTGGGATGGAAAATGAGGACAGGTGGGGGTGGCGGCAGGGCCAGAGAGTGCAGTGAGGGGGAAGCTAGCTAGAGAGCAACGCAGGGCAAAGCAAAGCATGAAGCACAGGGCTTTGCATGGGGTTTGGGTGGGCACGCAGCGCTACCGCAGAGGCACTGATACCAAATGAAATGAGGCCGGGAGGGTAGATGCAGCATGCGGCAGATCTGTGGGACGGAAGGGCGGGTGGCGAAGGGCAACAAAAGGCGGCAGGCAGTGGGTTGTGGTTATGCAGGCAGCTTTTCAGGAGCTGTGCATGGGTGCCGCACTTGCACTGCACATGGCCCATGGTCTAGCGAACAAAGGGGGAAGAAAGAAGGGGAAGAAAAGAGAAGGGAGACCGCCTTCTATGGGTGCAGGCTACGCGAAGCAGGTGCGCTAGTGTACAGCAGGGACGATGGGGACCCTGGGTGGGTGCCAAATAAAGCACAGCGGGCAGCCGAGCTACTGGGGGACGCGGCAGGTGCGCCAGGCACGAACAATCACAAGTGCAGGGGGAACAAGTTCTGGTGTAAGGGCAGCGGGTGAGGAAAGGGGGGGATGTTCTGTGTGCACACAATGAAGGGTAATATAGGTGCAGCGGGGTACGGTTCACAGCAGCAGCCTGCAGGGCCGCTGCCAGCAGCTAGCACTGCTAGTCCTGCTGGAGTTATTGCTTCGGCGGGCCGCCTAGTCGCGGCTAACCTCCATCAGGTCTTTCACTGCGGGGTGGATGGGCTAGTTTAAGTTTTAGAACAGTGAATGGCATGGGGTAGGGGTGGTGAACGCAGCGTGGGCTCGCTACAAGGCAGGTCAACACAGCCACATCCGCGCCGCAGCATAGTCTAGAGGGATGCCTGGCTGGCCACAGCAGTGCAGTATAAAGCAGTCCAGACCAACAACCGCGCTGCCTGGAGGAGGCCTGAGCTCACCCGCCAGCAGCAGGTCGAGCGGTATGTCGGAGGTGGACTTGTGGGCGCGCGCCTTGAGCACGCTCTTGGGCAGCTTGGCCACGCGCGTCTGCGATGATGCGAGGGGAGCACAGCGTGTGAGAGGCAGTCAAGGCTTGGAAGCGGGCCACAGTGCAGCTGTTTGCGGGAGCAGGGCACACAGCCAGGTGCACAGGCCCTGCAACTCTTCGGCAACAGGCACCAAAGGGGCACCTTGCCGCCTATCAACGCAGCTGTGCACCCCGCATGCCTCCTCACCAGGTTGCGCCACTTGTCCTTCAGATCCACCGCCGACCGGTGCGCCAGCAGCTCGCTGATGCCGCCCACCTGCAACAGGATTGTGAACAGCATGCTGGCGATCGGCAAGCAGCTTTGCTGCATAAAGGCGTGGAGCACATGGTAGCGACGACAGCCAAATGCAAGTCAGTCCACTGCACCCTGCCAACTTGCACCAAACACAGCACACACACACACACACAGCCCACCTGCAGCTTCTTGATTTCGGCCCACTTGGAGGGGCCCAGCAGGCGCACACCATCAACCAGCGCCTCCGTCTCAGCCAGCGACCAGGGGTTGTGCTTCTTCTTGCCGTTTGCGCCTGCCGCCGCAGCTGCAGGGCTTGCGGATGCTGCGCCCGAGGCGCCGTGCCCGCTGCGGCGCTCAACAGCTGCGCCTGCCGGCTCGCCCTCGCTGTCCGAGCTGAAGGCAGCCTCCTCTGCCAGAGCGGCTGTGGAAAGCGCCATGGAGCGGCGGGCGGCGTGGCGGGCGGGCATGCGAGCGTCCTCTCCTGCGGCATGGGCGGCCGCCATGGCAGCTGCCGGCCTCGCCCGAGACGACTTGACTTTGAGGCTGACTGTGCGGGGGCTGGAGGCTGCAGCGGGCGCGCCGCGCAGGCCGCTGAAGTGGCTGCTGCGCCGGCCGATGCTGGCGGAGCGGTCGAGGGGCAGGGAGGCGGGGCTGCCATGGCCGTGGCAGTGGCTGGGGTGGGCGGAGTGCAGCTGGGCAAAGTGCGGGTGCTGGCCCAACGTGTCCTCATCAGAACCCTGTTTCAGTTGGGGAAAGGGGTGGGAAAGGGAGGCATTGAGCACGGCAAGTGGAGCAGGCCTGCAGCGGCACAATGCGCCAGATGGGCGAGGCAGAAGCGTCAGGTGGGCGGTGCCATTCATGCCCAGGCTGAGCACGGCTGCACAGGCGGCTAGGCGCGCTGGTCAGCCCGCAGCGGCAGGCCCATTCCCTGCATTTCAGCAGCGGCACACCCATCAGCGCACCTCGGAGTACATGCCATCAGGCTCGGGGCTGGCTGCCGGCTCATAGGCGGGGTGGCTGGGCTGGAAGGAGCCGCGGTAGTTGCCAAACTGCAGCGCGTCGCTGGTGAGGTGCACGCGGCTGCGGCCGGCGCCGTAGCCGTGAGCCTGCAGAGCGCAGGGAAAAGGTTGGGGTTGGGTGTGGCGGCAGACAGGTGGCCACAGGGCAGCGGGGGGACGGAAGCTGGTACCATGGGGATACCGCTTGACTGGGGGCGGTGGGCCCATGCAAGGTGGCCCCGGCTGTAGCGCTCTATGGCATGCGTCTTGCTGGTGACGGGCAGCGGGCATGTGCATGCGCTGGCGGCATATGGCACAAGCAGTCACGCCAAAAGCAAGCCATGCAGCGCAGCAAAGCCTCACCAGCGTGGCTGCATCAGGCTGGCCCAGGTGACTGGTGTAAGGGAGCGACATGGAGAGGCCTGCGGCGCCCATCTCGTGTGCCGCCGCCGCATGGCCAAAGCCGTGGCGCGCCGGAAGCGACGCCGGCGCCAGCTCCCAGCTACCGCCGTAGCGGCCTGGCCGCTCATAGGCCTGCACGTGCGGCTGGCGGCCGTAGCAGTGGGCCTCGCTTTCCAGCCGCAGGTCGTGCCCGCTGCCCTCCTGGCCGGCCCAGCCATAGCGCTCCGCCGCGTGCTCACGGGGGTGCGCCTGCGGCTCTGCAATCACGCCATAGCCGCCGTACAGATGGTCGGTGCTGGGCAGGGAGCGGCGCAGCTGCTGCGGGTACGGCTGCGGCTGCGGGTACGGCTGCGGCTGGGGATAAGGCATGGCCTCGACAGGAACAAAGCGCATAGTGGGAGGCTCAGCGCTGGCGGCCGCCTCCTGCCGCAGGCTGGCGCCCAGCAGCGTCTGGGTGGACTCCATGGAGTCAACCAGGTCGCTGCCGAGCGAGGCGGCGGTGGGCAGCGTGCAGCGCGCCGCGGCGTCGCGCGGCGCAGAGATGGGCATGGGTGCCGACGCGCCGCCGGCCGGCGCAAAGCTGGCCAGGCGCGGCCACGACATGCACGGCTCCTCCTCATCGAGCAGCATGAGGTCGGGCAGCGGCGGCGCGAGCTGTGGTTCGTAGAGCATGGTTGCGTGCTGCAGAGCAGGGGGCGGGCGGTAGGGGACGGAGCGGATGAGGCGCCTGTGGTCCATATGCATGGCGGCAAGCGCTGCGCGGACCGGCCGCGCCATTGGCATCCATTCCAGGCCTGAGCTCCGGGAAAGGGCGGGGCAGGGAGCAGCAGGGCGTGCCGCCGGCCCGCCAGCGGCTTGCTTTGCACACCGCGCTCCTGCGGGCCTGGCACCGCGTGCACAGGCACTAGATGCACTGCCATGCGCTTCTAGCAGCCCCCAAGCGGCGCGCAGGCACGCCTGGCGCACTGGGCGGTAAGGTGGACTCTCTTTGGCACCCACGTGCCCCGCAAACCGCGCTGCACAGCTGTTTTGAACTGTCACGAGCTTGTCGCACCTGCAAAGGCCTCCTGCACGTGCGCCGGTGTCAGCGGGGTGGGATGGCGCAGCTCCGAGCGTGGTCGGGGGTCCTGCCGCCTTGCCAGCGACGCTGGGAGCTACTGAAGGCTGTGTAGATGACGCCGAGCGAGCCTGGAGCTCCTGGGTTGGCGCAACAATCGCGGTGCTGAGGCTGCTGCGCCGGGGGGTGGCCCCTTCTGCTCTCACCACTACTGGCCCTCCCCACGCCTCCCCACTGCTGCAATCCGGCCCTCATGACTTGCAGCGAGCTGCTGGAGTCTTGTGGGCCGCTGCCATCCGTCTTGTGTTGATAATCTCGGCTGCCGCCGCTGGCGGCGCAAGTGGGACCACCTTGTGGTATCGCTGCACGCGCAGCTTGAGCTGCTGCAGACCTGCAGACAAGCATGCCACTGCACACGTGTGGGACAGCCAGGGGGCAACGGGTGGGGTGGCTGGTGTCAACACACCCGGCGTGCCTGGCGCATGGGTGGCCATGGACTGCGGGGCACATGCATGCCGCTGCCAGCGGCCCGCCACTACAACCCCTCCTCAACTTGTGCAGGATCACCAAGCAGAAAGGTGGTGTGGCCATACAACAAAACGACGGCTGGCTTGGCCGCCGCATGTGCAGCGGCATCGCTGCTTCTGGGCCTGAGCGAGAACCAGCAGGCACCCATCTGTTGCATCCTTGGGCAGCGGGACTTACATGCGCTGCCGCGCTTGAGCCAATGCAGCATGAGCCAGGAGAGGCATACGCTATACAGCTATGGCACATGCAGCAACAGCACAGGGGTAGACAGACATGCGTGGCTGGTTGGGCATCGCTTATACGCTCCACACAGCCGCTGGCCGGCAGCAGTCAGCCAAACATTTGGTCAAAATCGGTGCCGCGGCCGGGCCCCGGCTGCGCCATGTCTGGGTGCACCCGCCCCGGCGGCTGCTGGTAGTCGTCTGCAGCACATGGGCAAGCAGTGAAACAGACAGATGGCGGTCATTACACAGCTGGCTGGCGGCGTGCCAGCACACAAAGCATGGCGCCAGCAGACTGCACATGAGATTCGTGCAGCCGGAACTGCTGCCCAGGCTGGATGCCTGATGGGTGCTTGGTAAGCAGCAGGTCGCCAGCATCCCACAGCATGCCGCACAATGCGCAGCATGGCAATAATCTTACAACTTGCTGCTCGCCTGGGTGGAAGCCGCGCATGCCGGGCGGAGCAATCGGGTCCCAGCGTGCACCGGGAGGCAGCCCGCCCACGCCGCCGCCCATGCGCCCAGGGCCGAAGATGGGATCGCCAGGGCCCACGTGCATGCCGCCGCCGCCGCGTAGTGGGCCCGGCTCCATCACTCCTGTTGAAGGAAGCGGCAGGCAGCGCACATTGCGCCAACAAGCCAGCAGCCCAGGCATGCGGACAGGTTGCAGTGCAGGGCGGTGCGGAGCAGCAGCAGCAGCAGCAGCAGCAGCAGCAACAGCAACTTGCGAGCACGCCTTGGGGCAATGCAGCTCCTGCCCTGGGCAGAACCGCCTGCTGCAGGGCGAAACGTGCAGCAAGTGCAGCTTGGAGCAGCATGCCATTGGCTCACCTGGGAAGCCTGGCCCGCCGCCGTAGCCTGGTGGGCGCACGCCTGGTGGCACCACATCGTCAGCTCCAATGCCCAGCGGAATCCCTGGAGGCCGGTAGCCAATTCCACTCACCCCTGCAGGGTGCAAACAGGTTGAGGCCGGCAGGCAGGGGCAAGTAGGCGTCACGGGGCAGGGAACAGTGCCGACACACCTGCCACAGCTGCTTGTGGCAAGAAGAGAGGAGGCATTAGCGGCAGGCAGGTCGCCGGCTGCCCATTGGCTTGACCTCATGACGAACCACACAACATGCACCTATAGAATGCAGTTCCCATCCCCTTGGGACCCACCTGCAGGCTCTCGCAGCGGATCTTCACGCTCTGCCCTGCCGCTGCCGCTCGCCGCAGCCTCGCCCTGCCGCCCCGAGCCGCCGGCGACCGCCGCTGTGCCAGCGCCGGCGGCTGCCTTGCCGCTGCCAAGTGCACCGCTGAAGCACTTGCTGCAGAGGCAGGGGTGCAGGCTCGGGCGTTGGTGGCCTTGACCCAAGTGGCCAAAGCACCCCAGCGACCCACCCTCGCTGCCAAACCCCATCAAGTGTACCATGTGCAAACCTCCTGCAGCACTTGCTGAATGCTCGTGCATCCACCTCACTTCTTACCCGGAAGGATTGCCTCTCACTGCCCCTCCTTGCGCCTTGCAGGACCTGCTACACCGCACATATGCACCTGCCAGGCCACCACCACCCCGCCTCACCTCAGCTTCTGCACCAGCTCTCCAGCATTCTTGTAGCAGGCGGGCGCAGCGGGCGCATCTGTGGTATACGTTGCAACCTCCAGCTCAAGTGTGTGTGGCTCTGGGCTGCTGCCGGTGTTGACCGCCGCTGCGCCGCCGCCCGGCAGCCAGTGCACCAGCAGCTGCGGGCCGGCGGACAGGCACTTGACATACAGCGGCGAACGGCTGCCTGCAAGCGGGAATCGGTTGAGGCGGCAGCCGGTCAGCTACGGTGCCTCGTGACGGCAGCCAGCAGCGATCAGCAAGCCACGGCTGGGAGCCATGGCAGCCACCCGACCAACACCCAACAACCCAGCGGCAACCCAGGTCAGCAGCCGCTGCACGCGCCTTGCGAGTCTTGGTAGCGAAAGGCGTAGGAACCCTCCAGAGATTCCCACCCAGAGGTTCCCACTTCCTCACGGTCGGCGCCCCAGTCTGCACATGTGGATGGGGGGTGGGGCAATTAGTAGCGAGGATCGGTTAGGCAGGGCTGGCACGCGAGGGCAAAGGGCCGAACAGGGCTCTTGGAAAGCTGATCATGCACCCAGCAAGTGCAATCGGCCACTGTGATTGGCTGCTTCTCTAAACATCTGATCCTGATCCAGCAGACAAAGCCAAGATCCGGCCTCTCACCGGCACCCTCGTCCTCGGCGGCAGGGCCGGCGGCCACCAGCTTGTAGCCTTCGGCCAGCAGGAAGGCGTGCACCGCAAACGCCAGCTTGTCGGCGTCGGACCTGGCGAGCATGAGAAGATACAACTTGGTTGACGATGTGCAGGTGTGCTGGACTGGCCGAGGGGCTGGACGGCCGAGGGGCCCGCAGGCGGCTGGCGGCGATGGCGGCGGCGCGGCGGCGGTGCCAGCAGCAGCGCTTTGCGGCCCGGCACCTTGCTGACCTGAAGTTGGGGCGCGATGCCCGCACCACCGCTAGCGTCGCCGCCTCCATTGGAGCGCGCACGAGGCGGGCCGAAAGGGGCTTCGTCTCGTGCGCTGCTGCAAGCGCGCTTGGGCTGGTCCAAAGTGTCGTAGGGCTTGCACGAGCACGATCAAAGGTGGTCAGCAGGGCTGCAGCAGGACCTGGGCTGTGCAGCAGCCCATGCTGTGGCGGCGGCAGCAGAGCAGCCAAATGGGGGTGGCTGCGGTTGTTAGCCCTCCGTCGCCTCCTCCCTGCTGATCCACGGCACGGTCGCTGCTGCACAGCGCCCTCCCCGCAGCCACCAACTCGGTTGACTTCAGCGCAGCCAGCACAATGGCCGGTGAGGGGCGCTGCCAGGGGTGGGGCAGGCCTGCAGGGGTCGCCTGAGCGGCGCAGCCGGCCGGGGAAGGCCGCTGGCCGCACCCGCCGAGCATGGGCCAGCGCCAGCTTCGAATAGCTGGGCGGCTCTGGCGCGCCTGGCGCGCTCGATCTGAGGCTGCACGGCGTGCAGCGGCTTCTGATCGGGGGCAGGGGCGCAGCAGCGCCCTGACAGCGCCGGCTTTGAACGACGCGGCCCGCTGGAGCGGCTGGGCCGCGTGCTGTCGCAGCTCGCAGCTGCTCCGGAGCCCTGACAGCTCGGCTGGCCAGCGGGGCGATCGCCAGCGGTGTCACCAGCTGCTGCCGTCACCCGCCGCCGCCGGCCGGCGGGTGCCGCCACACGCGGGTGCTGGAAGCCCCGCTGAGCTGCTCTCTGCTGATGAAGCAGCAGTGCAGCAGCAGTGTCAAAGGCAAAATTCTGCCGATTGAGACAGCCTGCCCACCAGCACTCTGCACTGCCTCACCACCCCACCGCCTCTCGTGCTCTGCTCCGCTTCTCTCCGCCGCAGACGAGGGCGAGGTCAGCGCGATCGTGTGCGACAATGGCTCCGGCATGGTGAAGGCCGGCTTTGCGGGCGACGACGCCCCCCGCGCCGTCTTCCCCTCCATTGTCGGCCGCCCCCGCCACCAGGGTGTGATGGTGAGTCCGCCGCAGCTGATCAGTGCCTGCTGCTGGGTGCGGTGTTCTGCATACATCGGTTGAGAGGGCAGCAGCAATGGCAAGCGTGCAGCTGGAAGCTGGCCTGTGCAATGTGTCAGCCACGCCATCGTTCCCGCACTCAAGCCTCGGCATGCGCATCCAGCCAAGCTGCTCGCACCCACCTGCCTGCACTGACTGCAGCTGGGGTGTGGGCATGAGGGGTTGTCCATTGCTTGCACTCACAATCTTGCTTCAATGCGCCGTCACTGTCTCTGTGATTTGCAGGTGGGCATGGGCCAGAAGGACGCCTATGTGGGCGACGAGGCGCAGTCCAAGCGCGGCATCCTCACGCTCAAGTACCCCATTGAGCACGGGTGCGCCTGAGTTAGATGCCTTGCATGCTACGGTTTGGCCAGCCCTGCTGCCAGCCCGGCTGCCAGGTGTTCTGTACAGCTCGCACTGTGCACATCAAGCAGGCCTTAGGGTGGCTGCTGCTTGTGCGCTAGCAGCTTCGCCTCGCATCTGACCCCCAGCTGCCCTCTGCATCCCCACTTGTCGTTGCCTGCAGCATCGTGACCAACTGGGACGACATGGAGAAGATCTGGCACCACGCTTTGCAACAAACTAGAATACTTGATCGCTGAACCACACCTTGCAGCATCGTGACCAACTGGGACGACATGGAGAAGATCTGGCACCACACCTTCTACAATGAGCTGCGCGTGGCGCCCGAGGAGCACCCCGTGCTGCTCACCGAGGCGCCCCTGAACCCCAAGGCCAACCGGTGCGCACTTGTTGGGAGCTGCAGATCAGCGCAGCAGGGCAGGAGGGGGGGTGGGCGGGGTACGATTAGCCGCGGGTTGAGCCTGCTGGCAGCGGCTGGAATATGCAGCCCCTCAATCAATCATCCAAACCAATTCCCCTCCACCCTTCCTGTGCTGCAGCGAGAAGATGACCCAGATCATGTTTGAGACCTTCAACGTGCCCGCCATGTACGTGGCGATCCAGGCCGTGCTGTCGCTGTACGGTGAGTTCATAGCCGCAACTGAGGGTTCTGTTGGCATGAAACGCAGGCAATTTCACTGCTGGGTTAAGAGGCGGGGCGATCCAGGCCGTGCTGTCGCTGTACGGTGAGTGTGGCTAGCAGAGTAGAGGGGTTTTGCACAGACCAGCAAGAAGAGGACTTCAAGCAGGGCAGAGCATCGGGGCACAATGCGACGCAGCATCGCAGCGTGCTCGTGTTGATTTGGATTTCCGCGCTCCCCGCTGCGCCTGCCTGCAGCCTCCGGCCGCACCACCGGTATTGTGCTGGACAGCGGCGACGGCGTGAGCCACACCGTGCCCATCTACGAGGGGTGAGGCGCAGGCTTGCAGGTTGATGCAGTGGCAGCAGCATTGGATTGCGGAGCTGGCAGGGTGTGTGCTGACCGTAGTTGTGCTGACCGTAGTTGCTGCATAAAATGTGCACCTGCTGCCGGCAAAGAAAGCGAGGATACATGTTGTGCACTCCGCTTTCCTGTGCAGCTACGCACGCCATCCAGCGCCTGGACCTGGCCTGTGGCCGGTCACCTTACAACCACCCCAGCCTGATGCCTTACATTATTTGATCCACTTTGCTGTGCAGCTACGCGCTGCCGCACGCCATCCAGCGCCCGAATATCGCTGCCCGCTTCCCACCACAGTCAAACCACCACTAGCCTGACCGCCCCGTACTGTCTTCCGTCTCTTGAAAATCTGCAGCTACGCGCTGCCGCACGCCATCCAGCGCCTGGACCTCGCTGGCCGCGACCTGACCGACTTCATGATGAAGATCCTGACTGAGCGCGGCTACTCCTTCACCACCACCGCCGGTGAGGGCGGGTGGTTTAGTTGACTTTTCGGGGCTAGATTCTAATGTAGCAGTTGATGAAGATCCTGACGGAGAGCGGCTACTCCATCACCACCACCGCTGGTGCGCTTGTGGCTATTTAGTTGTTGTTGTAGTCAGTTCTGGCTGTACTTAATGGTGAAGATCTTGACGGAGCGCGGCCACTCCTTCACCACCACCGCCGGTGAGGATCAATTGCCGCTTGTCGGTTGCGCGCGGCAGGTCCTGTTGTGTGCCTGTTGCCTACACCTTCGTCGCGCCCTGCAACGGATCTCCTTCACCTGTATTGTGGTGCTTCTCTGTGCAGAGCGCGAAATTGTGCGCGACATCAAGGAGAAGCTGGGCTACGTGGCGCTGGACTATGAGCAGGAGCTGCAGACCAGCCTCAACTCCTCCACCCTGGAGAAGACCTTTGAGCTGCCAGACGGCCAGGTGCGGTTGATGAGCGATTGGGTTATCTGGGTGGGCTCTGGAGCGCTGTGAGCTGCAATGCAGGGGCGCTGTGATCTGCAATGCAGGGGAAGCCAACGTGGAGCCGCGAGTTGGGGCATGTTGGTGCAGCCTTCCCTTGGTTGCTGCACACTGCACATGCAGGCGCACACCACCCCAACCTTACACTCCACATGGCCCCTTGCTCCGCCCGCAGGTCATCACCATTGGCAGCGAGCGGTTCCGCTGCCCGGAGGTGCTGTTCCAGCCCAGCATGATGGGCCTGGAGAGCGCGGGCATCCACGAGACCACCTTCAACTCCATCATGAAGTGAGCCGGGCCGTTGCTGCTACTTTTGACTCGGGCGTGCCTGTGTGCAAAGTGTGTGCTGTGCGGCAGTTGGCGGCGAGTGTTTGTGCTGCACGCTGCCCTGCCACTTAAAACTCACCGTGCATTGATGTCCAATTCCTAATCGCTCGTGCTCAACTGCTCTGTGTGCAGGTGCGACGTGGACATCCGCAAGGACCTCTACTCCAACATCGTGCTGTCGGGTGAGGCAGCTGTGTGGTTGTTGTTGCATCTGGGCATCGCTGCTTGTCGTCAGCCTGCGCTCTTCCACAAGCATAACTGCCATGTCCCTGCCCACCCTGCGCCATTTCAGCATTAGGTTGACCATGTTTCACCTGACTCCCTGTGCTCTGCCCCACTCGTTCCTGCCCATCAGGCGGCACCACCTTGTTCCCGGGCACCCCGTTCCTTTGCATTTGCCCCTTAGTGCTCCTCCAAGCGCTGCAATCTGCCCCTCTCACTCCACTCCTCCTCCCAGGCGGCACCACCATGTTCCCGGGCATCGCTGACCGCATGGGCAACGAGATCACAAAGCTGGCGCCCTCGTCCATGAAGATCAAGGGTGAGGCTGTGCTGAGCTGCTGCACCCATCTCCCGGACAAGGATGAATATGCAAGCGGCTTTGGCGCCGGGCTGCAGTGCCTTGCTTGTGCAGCGCAGGATTGACGCTGCCGCGCTTGCAATGCGCCATACAGACACCTTGCACCGTGCACTTTCAACCGTGCCGCCCCCAAACTCGCCTGCTTTTGTTGCTCCTCCGCCCCCTGCAGTGGTGGCTCCCCCCGAGCGCAAGTACAGCGTCTGGATCGGCGGCTCCATCCTGTCCTCCCTCTCCACCTTCCAGCAGGCAATTGGCTGCTGCTGCTTTTGCTGTTTCTGCTGGTGCATGTGGTGTGGGTCGGGCACAGTGTGGGCAGGCAGGGCGGAAGGTTGCCGCAGCAGCACAACATGTGGCAACCAGCTGCTGGGCACCCTTCAAACTTACCCCAGACTGCCCGTTACCTCCTGGAACTCCTGCGTCCCATCCCCGATCCCTGCCCCGCAGATGTGGATCAGCAAGAGCGAGTACGACGAGAGCGGCCCCTCCATCGTGCACCGCAAGTGCTTCTAAGCGGGTGGTCTGCCGGTACCGCCCGGCCCGGCGTAGCCGCCGTGCAGGCAGCCGACGGGCAGTGCGGCGCCGCACCCCTGCTCTTGCTGTGCCATCACCACCACACTTACACCCTCGGCTCCCGTTCGTTCCTGCTCCCTGCTGTTTATGCCACTCTCGATAGGTTCTCTACAACGATGTGTAATGTTTCCTCGGGCCGGCAGTAGTTGCTACCTGGGAGTGGTCGGCGCGGTGTGCACTTGAAGCAGGGGCGGCTTGCGTAGTGCAGCAGCGTGGGAGGAAATTGCAAAGACTGTGCAGCCCACCTCATCTAGCGCCTGGGATCGCATGCACACTTCACATGCTGGCAATGGTCTAGGCCCTGCCCTTTTCCTGGAGGCTGCTCTGCCATACACCTTGCCTGACATTACAGCATGGACTGTTGCATCGGGTCGACAGCGCACATGCAAGCCGAGCCACACCGCTGGATTCGAGCATCAGGCCAGCACCATGGGCTGCCCAGGCAGGCAGCCTAGCGTCCGCCCAGCTTCTGCCGCAGGGCTTGCAGGGCATCCGGCCCGCTGGCCTCCCGGCCCAGCGCAGTGGCAACCACAGTCATGCCACGGCCGCCCGCTTTCTTGCGCTGCTTGGCTGTCAGGGCCTTGTTGAGTGCCGCCTGCAGGGCCGCCGCTCGAGGGTCAACAACCTTCTTTTTGGCGGCCTTCTTCTTCTGCTGCTTGGCGCCCGATGAGCCCGCTGTGCCAGCTGCGCCCGCTGCGCTCGCCCGGCTGCGGCTGTCCGACTGCCGCTGAGCCAGAGCCACAGCCTGGCTCACAGTCTGCACTGTGCGAGGCTCCGGCACAGGTGCCGCTGCCTCGCCTGCCGCTGCCGCACCCTCTGCTGCTGCCGCCGCTGCTTTCTTGCGCTTCTTGCCACCGGCTGCTGCGGGGGCCGAAGGGTCGACTGCCGCCATGACTGCTGCTGCTGCGCCGCCGGTGAACCACTTGCGGCTGAACTTGGGCTGCAGCGGCTCGGCCAGCAGCGCTGCCAGCTGTGCACGCACATCTGCTGCCGTCTCTGCAGCACAGCATTGTGGGAAGCAGTGGGACGGCGTGTTCAGAGCTTATCAAGAGGAGCAGCGCAGGCGAATGTGACAGGAGCAGCGGCACATGCAGCACTTGGCACGCGCAGCCTGCCGCCGCGGGTGCATCGAAGCACCCCATGCACACGCACGCAAAAGGAGACGGGCACCTCCACCAAGGATAATCCAGCCCACCTGAGTCCTCGGGCCCCCGCTTGCCAGCTGCCTCCCGCTTGGCCTTCTTGCCCTGCCGCCGCCCGGAGCCGCCCTCGTCTGCAGGAGGAGGCCAGCAGGCGTGGCTCAGCGATCACAGGCAGCCAGGTTTGGGGCTGATAAAGTACACATGAAGGGTGGGCTTCACAGGGCAGGCGGTTTGACGTGTGCAGGTGCAAGGTGTGCCGTCCTGACCCGGTTTCTCAGAGGCGTTGCCTGTGATAACGAAGGCCAGCGCATACCAGACAGATGAAAACACTCACCATCCTCATCCTCATCAGAGAGCTCAATGCCCAGCTGCTCCGCGTGCGTCTGGCGCCACGACTTCTCCGCCTTTGCCTGTGCAGTGCAAAGCGTAGTGGGAACACTGTATTGGTTAGACGGGAATGGGCGACAAACGCTGTGCAAGCGGCACACGCTGTGCAAGCAGCACACGCTGCGCAGGCAAGGAGGAGACACGCTGTGCGGCAGGCGGGAGGGCGGTCCCACACGCTGCAAGCAATCTGTTGCCCCGCACAGCCCGCTTCTCAGTTCGAATCGAGTGGAGGTTATCGCTAGCTAGTACACACTCAGTTCGAATCGAGTGGAGGTTATCTCTAGCTAGTACACAAGTGCCGACCTTGCTCTGCTTGCGCTCCAGCTCATCCAGGCGCACCGCCAGCCGCACCCGGGCGTGCACGGCGGGCAGCAGCGTGGCGTCCTGCGGTGGGGCATATGAGGTGGGACAGCTTCATGGGTGCATCACAACCCCTGCAATGCTCGCCCAGCTCAAAGTAATAGCCTGGCTCTGCACCAACAGAAACTGTATGACATTGGCTGCTCACCAGGGGAAACTCTGGCGGCTCTTCCCGCTTCATCGCCTTCAACAGCGCCAGGAAGCGCGCATTCTCCTTGGGAGTGACCTGCCAATCGAATGAAATGACAAGCAGTGTTCAGATGCAAACCAGGTCTCATCGCCTTGAGCAGCGCCAGGAAGCGCGCATTCTCCTTGGGAGTGACCTGAGAAAATGGCGATGCCACAAAAGGAACTGTGAGTTGAAGGGAACAGCAGCTCAGCGAAGGCAGCGCCAGGAAGCGCGCATTCTCCTTGGGGTGACCTGCAAGCGATGATGGGGTGCACTAGAAGCGTTGCATGCACAGCGGCTCCAGGCAGCGCGCATTCTCGAGCCCCACGTCAATGCTTTGCTACCAGGCTGCAGCCACGAATAACGCCCCATGCCCCTCTTACCAGCGCAATGGACACACCCTCCGCTTCGGCGCGGGCAGTGCGGCCGGAGCGGTGCACATACACGTCAACTGAGGCGGGCAGCTGGTAGTGCACCACGCAGCTGCGGGGCACAAATTGGTGAGAAACACGCAGTTAGAGGCGGAGCAAAGAACATTTGAATCTATGCCGGCTGGTAGGCACCATGCACCTGCAGGTGGTCGGAATCAGTACAACCGCATCGTCGCTCACATCCAAAATATCGAGCGTCTGGAAGCATTTTATAGCACGAGTGCCAGCCAGCTCACCGAACGTCCTTGATGTCGAGGCCGCGAGCCGCAACATCAGTCGCCACCAGCACCGCATTGTCCTCCTCCCGGAAGCGGTCGAGCGCCTTGAGGCGCTGCCGCTGCTGCATGCCTGCTCGTACAAGGGCAGGGCAGTCGGTATGGAGACAGTTAGTACAAGGGATTACAGCAGATGTGCCAATGGGCATGGCGAGAGGCGGTCCAGCGCCTTGAGGCGCTGCCGCTGCTGCATGCCTGCTCGCAGGGAAGCAGACAGATTTGGGTTAACACGCGACTTCTCTGCAAGGATGCGCCGCTGAAGCAGGTGCACGCATGTGAGGCAAGCTGCGCAGCGCGGCAGAGGCCGTGCCTGCTGTGCGTAGCTCGAAGGAGCGCTTGCTGGATGCTGCAGCACAGCCAAACACCCCACTCAACAAGCACACCCCTCACCCGCGTGCAGCGCCTGCGCCGGCAGGCCCAGCAGCTTGAGAATCGCGGCTAGGCGGCGCACCGCTGAGATGGCGTTCACAAACACAATGGTGCGGCCTGCAAAAGGAAAGAACAATGGTTGTGGTGGTAAATAAAAATGGCGTTCACAAACACAATGGTGCGGCCTGGAGGGAGAGGGAGCAGACAGGGTGGCAGGAGGTCGTGCTGAGATAGCGCTCACAAAACACAATGGTGGGGCCTGCAACAGGGGGGAGCACACAGGGTCGCAGGACGCCCGCCATTCCAGCAAGCACAACAGCAAACCAAGTGCTGGGCCAGGCAGTACACAATCAATCCGCTGCCTTTATTGCAAAGTTTCAGTCCAAACAGATTCCCGTGTACCACACCTGGGTGCTTGGCCAGCAGGCAGTACAGCACCTCGTCCCGCTGCGCCTCGCCACACGCTACGTATGCTTCGCTCACGCGCTCCGCCAGGCGCCGCTCCGAGGTCAGGTCCACGATCTTGGGCTTGCCCCTGCGAATGGGTAAAAGATGGGACAAAATGTTGGTTTGGCTAGAAGCAGAGAAGTACGCTTCGGCACGCGCTCTGCCAGGCGCCGCTCCGAGGTCAGGTCCACGATTTTGGGCTTGCCCCTGCGGATGAAAAAAAATGATTAAATATGTTGGTTTGGCTAGAAGCAGAGAAGTACGCTTCGGCACGCGCTCCAAGCCAGGTCCACGATTTGGGCTTGCCCCTGGGAGGAGGAGGAGCAGAGTTGATGTCAAGTGGACAACTGGGGATCGGCCCTGACATGGGGGCACACGGATGGGTGGTCACCACGGTGAGGCATGTGATGGGCAGAGAAGCATGGAAAACAGCAGGGCAGGGCGCAGCAAGCAATGTAAAGGAGTAATCCGCCCTTCACCAAAACTGCAGCCCACTCAACCAGAAGCAAGAACGCAGCTGACAACTTGCCTGAACGGGATCTTGTCCATCAACGCATCCAGATCGCTGCTGCCGCTGGCGCCGCCGCCGCCCTTGCGCAGGCGGCGCCGCAGGTTGGCGGGCAGTGTGAGCGTGGCCGAGAACACAAACGTCTGCATGCGGTGGCGCCGCGTCGCCTTGCCGCGCCGCTGCTCCTGCCCCTGCTGCTCGTGCTCATGCCCCTGCTGCGCCTGGGAGGCAGCGCCTCCCCGGCCCGGTGCTGCTGCCTCCTCTGCCTCCTCTCCTTCCTCCTCACTCTCTTCCTCTGCTCCCTCCCCCTCCTCCGCCCCTTCCTCCCCATCAGACTCCTCCTCCTCCCCCGCCTCCTCCTCCTCTCCGTCTCCCTCCTCAGCCGCCGCCCGCAACCGCTGCACTGGCTCACGCTCCGCCGGCTCATCTGCCGCCTCTCTGCCCTCGGGGGCAGCTAGGGCCTGCTGCGCTGGGATGGCTCCTAGGATGCTGCTCAGCTCGCCGTAATGGCCCTGCTGCACCATGCGGTCTGCAATTGGGGGGCGTTTGTTCGGAGAGAGCAGCCAGTGAGCGCGAACGGTGCTGAAGCTGTGCAGTCCTGCTGGCTCCATGCAACTTCGAGCACTCCCTGTTGCCTGGTGCGGACAGGCAAGCTAGGCTCCCTCTTCGCTTTAATTGCTTCACATCCTCCCATGTATTCAGGCACACCAGAGCGCACCTGCTCCGGCCATCACCAGGAACGAGAGGCTGCTGCCTAGGTAACGGTAAGGTGCATATGAGAACAAACGCGCACCTGCTTCGTCAATGACCAGGAACGACAGGCGGTCCAGGTTGGTCACGTGCGGCTGGCCGTCGCGCATCAGGTCCCACAGCCGGCCGGGGGTTGCGACAATCACCTGCAAACAAGCAATGACAGTGAAAGGCTTGCAGTGTCACGCCGTGTATGATAAATGCGGCCCTTTCGCATCAGATCCCAGAGCCGGCCAGGGGTTGCGACAATCACCTGCAAGGGGGGCGTTGAAGGGAAAGAGTGTGGCGGTACCACGGTGTTGCATTGCAACGTGGCAACTTCTTTCGGGCATCAAAGGCACGCAGCCGGGGCGGAAACCCATGCCCGCCCAATGTAACACACACATCAGCTATCCCCAGGCAATGCACACATCAGCTATCCCCAGGCAACGCACACATCAGCTATCCCCACCTCTGGGTGCTTGGACAGCAGCCGCTCCTGCTTCAGCTGGGAGATGCCTCCCACGATGGGCACCACCCAGATGCCGCAGCCCTTGCCCACCGCCTGGGGAGGCAAGGGGGGTGGGGGAAGCAGGAGGCAGGGGGCGGCTGGGTGACGCAGGCGCTGCCCAGAGATGGCAACCCGCGTTTTGGTGGCCAGGCAGCCAAGCAGGCAGCTGCTGTCACCCTGCTGTTCAACGGCCGGCATCCACCAAGGGCGAGGCTGCAGGAAGTTTGGGAATCCTCACCTGCAGATGGTCGCACACTTGCATGGCCAGCTCTCGTGTGGGGGCCAGGATCAGCGCCCGCAGGGGGGAAGCCTCCCTGCCGCTGCCGCTGCCGCTGCCGTTTCCGCTGCCGCCCGCCGCTGCTGCTGCGCCCTCTGCCCCGCCGCCGTCCTGCGCTGCGCCTGCTGCGCCTGCTGCGCTGCGCTGGTCGCGCTCCTGCAGCAGCAGCTGCATGATGGGCAGGCCAAATGCCAGCGTCTTGCCGCTGCCCGTCTGCGCCGCACCAATCACGTCCCGCCTGTCCCGAATGGCGGCCGGCAGGCACTCTGCCTGCACGTGCGTGGGTGCAGAAAAGCCCAGCCGAGCAATGGCTGCCTCAACCTCTGGGTGCAGCTGCAGCTCCTTCCACGCCGAAATGTCCACAGCTGACGCCGCGGCCTCCGCCGCAGCAGCCGCCTCGGCGGCGGCGGCGGCCGCGGCCGCCCGACGCGCCTGCCGCTCTTCCTTCTTCTGCGCTGCGGCTGCGGCCCGCTTGGCCGCCTTCTCCTCCTTCTTTTTCTGCTTCTTCAGCTGCTTGTTTTCTGCCTGCAGTGCGGCCAGCTGCTGCTTCAGTGCTGCCACTGACTGGTCATCATCACCGTCAGCTGCCTCCTCATCCTCCTCTGCTGCACCTCCCTCGTCAGCAGCTGCCGCAGTGCTGCCCTCCGCTGCCTTTGCCGCCTGCTGCCCCTTCTTGCCCTTTTTGGCTGCCTTGCCGGATGCGGCCTTGTCGGCTGCCTCACCTGCCGCAGCTGCTGCCGCATCTGCCGCTTTCCGCTTCTTGCCTTTCTGCTTGCCGGCCGCTGCGGCTGCGTCATCCCCTTCGGCTGCCTGTGCCTCGGCTGCCTGCGGCTGCTCGCCACCAGGCACAATCAGGCCGCCTGCAGCGGGAATAAGGTGAGGAGCACGGGGAGAGGTTGTGAATCGACTTCCTAAATGCAGCAGGAAGAATTTGCCACAGCGCAGAAGGTGCGAGCGCAAAGCAAATCAGCATTGGACCAGCTTGCTACCCCTGTACAGCTCAGCACACAGCTGTGCATCTCACCGAGCGCTGAGGCGTCCAGCTCTTCCAGGCCCAAAAGTGCACATCGTCGCCCCTCAGTACATGCTGTAATACCACCCCACCAGCCACTCTGCTCACCAAGTTCCTTAGCATCCAGCTCCTCCAGGCCGCACTCATCCAATCCCACCAGCCAACCTTAAATAATACAGCACACCATGCCAACCACTCTGCTCACCCAGTGCGGAAGCGTCCAGCTCCTCCAGGCCGCAGAAGCCGTACTCATCAGAGCCCAGTAGGAGGTCGTCGCCCACTGCCACCGACTTCCAGCCCGACAGGCCCTCCCAAAAGTCGCGCCCGCCGCCGCCACCCCGCTTCTTGCCCATGCCCGCCGGGTGCTGGCTTGCCGGCTAGGAGCTGCAGAACAAGCAGCAGGGGAGCGGGGTCGGCGTGGCAGGCAACTTGTGTGCAGCAGGCTGGCCTGCTGAACGGCGGCGGTGGCACGGAGCAGGCAGCGGCGGCGGCGGCAAGGGCTGCGGCGCCTAAACGCGTGTGGACCGGCTTTTCGCGCACCTCAGGAACCCAAAAACGCCTAAAACCAGTCCAAAGGAGCGCTGGAGGCCGATTCCGAGCGCGCCGCAAAAGTTCGGCACACTGCCGCAAAGAAGAGGCACCACTGGCCTGTAGTAGCAAAGTTTAGCTTGCTCAGAATGCACCAGATGTGCATGCAGAACTTCTCAAGCACCTTGGCGGCTGCATGGGAGACTGCCAGCGAGGCGAGGGGCGGGCAGCCATTGAACGGCCCCATTCACAGCTCAGCGCATCTCTTGCATCGGTATTGGGCCTAAGCAAGCCCCAACTGCGCCTGCAAGCTGCGCTGCAGCCCAGCCGCCATGGCCGCGCTCTCCAGCGCCTCCTGCCGCGCCTGGAGCCCCAGCAGCGCCCCCAGGCGGCGATCAGCAGCGGTTGCAGCGGCCGGCAGGGACGCCCAGCAACCCAGCACGGCACCGCCGCCGCCTGCGCTCCCGCCGACGGCACCGGCGCAGCGGCGGCGAGCGCTGCTTTCCTCTGCTCTGCTGGCACCCCTGGTGCTGGCGACCGGTTCCAGCTCAGCACTGACTCTGGAGGAGGTGACGCCACCTGTTGTGCCCGCAGCACCACTGACAGCCAGGTGGGTTTGGGCAGGGTACACTGAGCGCTGCCACCGCCTCGTTGTAGGGTTGTTTGCCGCGCTTGGCCCTTCCTGGCCCGCCTTGCAGGCCAGCTGCAGCTTCTCAGCTTCTCAACAATCCACCTGCTCACCCTGTTCACCGCTTTCCGCTGCTCTGTCATGCAGGGAGGCAGCTGTGGCGGACATTTATGAGCGCGTGGCTCCCTCCGTGGCACTAGTGTATGACATCACACTGCGCAGCACAGGCCCCGGCGGCCCTCAAGCGGTTGAGCAGCCCGAGGGCAACGGCAGCGGCTTCGTGTGGGACAAGGGTGGGTGAAAACTGCAGGCGTCCTTCTTGGGCAACTTGTTGTGGTGGATGCTGGCCCTGATCAGGATGGCTTTCACCAACCCGTTGGGCAGGGGTTGGGCAGTGCTGCTGAGTAGCTCATGCCGGCCCCTCCCAGAGCACCTGCATTTCCCAATTCACTGTACTTGCGCTGCAGATGGCCACGTTGTGACCAACTACCACGTCTTGGCCAGCGTGCTGTCGGGGGCGGCGGGCAAGGTGCAGCCCAGCGCGCTGGTCGCTCGGGTGCTGCTGCTCAACCGGGACGGCGTGCAGCAGGCGTTTGACGGCTTCCTTGTGGGTAAGAAGAACGCAGTGGCTGCTGCTACTCGTTTGCCGCCGCTGCTGCTGCTGCTGCTGCTGCTGACAGTGGTGGGTTGAGAGGCTCGTCCTCAGCTGCAACCCCCAGAGGGGGGTTGTTGCCCCTCTGTTCGGCACCCCCACTTGCCCTGCCCAGCTCCGATATCATCATCATCACCCTGCCGCAGGAGCGGACAAGGCTCGGGACCTCGCGGTGCTCAAAGTCAAAGCGCCTGCCGACCTGCTGCGCCCCGTCACCCTGGGAGACTCGGGCGCTGTGCGTGTGGGCCAGGCCTGCTTGGCGTTGGGCAACCCGGTGAGGGCAAATGCAGAGAGCTTGGAGTTTCGGCAGCTAAGGCATGCATGGGAGCGGGCCAGGCAGACTTAGTTCAAGTGATGAGCAATGGGGTCAGCAACCGAGCGGTTAAGACACATACCGTTCACATGTCCTGCCTGCCCTGCCCTCCCCTGCCCCCGCAGTTTGGGTTTGAGCGCACGCTGACTTCCGGTGTGGTCAGCGCTACGGGTCGGGGCTTCCAGTCGCAGACCGGCTCGGTCATTGGCGGCGGCATCCAAACCGATGCAGCAGGTGGGAGCGTAAGGTGGTGCTTTACGCATGGGCAACAGGGCCAGGCTACTGCCATGCTGAGACACTCCTCTTGTGCTGCGCTTGCCAGTGGCGTTGCTGTGCTCCCAGGCACAACGTGTGGTTGCAGCCAGCACGGCAGCTGAGACACTTCTGCTCCTCTTGCAACCCATGCCGCAGTCAACCCCGGCAACAGCGGCGGCCCTCTTCTGGACTTGTCTGGATCAGTGATCGGAGTGAACACGGCCATATTTACAGCCACAGGTGGGTTCTGATTCAGCTGAGCAGTAGCAGATGTCTTGGTGGATGCGCGGGTGGCTGATTTGCTTGGGCAATGCTACCGCACGTAGCACCGTCTGACTCGCCCATTCCATCTCTGTGCGCGGCGCCCAACGTTTGCAGGGGCCAGCGCCGGCATTGCGTTCGCGATTCCGTCCTCTGTGGTGCGGCGGGTCGTGCCTCAGCTCATCCAGTTCGGGGCGGTGCAGCGAGCGACCCTGGGCTTCCAGCCAGCAGCCGACCCAATCGCACGATCCTTCAAGGTGAGGGGCAGCAGGCAGCAAACGATGGGGGCAGGCAGGGGTTCGCGTGCAGCAAGTTGGCTGGCGCATCTTTGCTTAGCATCGCTTGCTTGCGTGCTGATCGAAAATGCAGACCCAAAGGATGGCACCTGCACCTGCACTCCTGTGCCTCACTCCTTATTCATAGAATCATACTGAACTGCAGGTGTCAGAGGGCATGCTGACCCAGACGGCAGACCCCATAGCACCATCACTACGTGTGCATCTGCTTCACGTTGCAATTTGCTGAACTCTTTGCTGAGCCGCAGGTGTCGGAGGGCGTGCTGATCCAGACGGCAGACCCCCAGGGGCCAGCAGCCAAGGCAGGCCTGCTGCCCACGCGGCGCGGCCTCGGCGGCATTGTGCCAGGTGGGCTGCTTTCACTAACGCAGTGGATGCCGTGTTCAAGCATGGTAAACCGGTGCGCAGCGGCTGCAGCAATGTTTCCGGCGAGCCGCTAAGGTTGAGAGGTTGTAGCTACGACCTGTGTATGGGAGAACACGTAACAGGAATGACCAGCATTCCATCATCCTTCCCAATACCCGCCTACACTCCGGTGCAGGCGACGTGATAGTGGCCATCGATGGCCGCCCGGTTCGCAACTTGTTCGACCTGACCAGCCTACTAGACGAGCGGAATGTGGGAGATACCGTGGAGGTGAGCAGAGCTGCTGCTGCTCCCCGGCCCTGGTTGCTGCACAGTGGTGTGGATGGAGTGCTGTTGCTTTCTGCTTCATCTATGCTGCGTCGGTGGGGTGTGGGCCAAGGCTGCAGTTGCAGCATAGGCTCAGAAGCCTGGCAGGCAGTGTAGCTTGGGCCGCAGACGCACAGGCGTGCTGCCTGATGGCAGCGCCCCAGCCGCCATGCCGATGCGTATTGCTCTGGTTTCTGCAACTGCTGACCAGCCGTCATACACAAGCGGCTGGTCTGCCCTCTCCCATGCCTGCCTGGGCTGCGCAGGTGCGGGCGCTTCGGGGTGTGGAGCAGGCGGCGCCGCAGCCTGTCACCGTGACTGCCACTTTGGAGGCGGAGGCGCAGTGATGCGCCGTTTTTGCAGCTTGCAGTGGAGTGGCATTTCTGTAAGATGGAAGCTTCCGAAGCTTGGGACAAGGTGTGTAAGCACCCTGGCACTTAAAGTTCCAAATCTCTAGCCTAAAAGGGCTGGTGCGCCGCTGGCTGGGCAGGCGCAGGGGAGAGCAGCAGCGGCTTCGCATATCGCTGCTGCCAAGTGGCCTGCCGCAACTCCACCAAGGTAATCAGTTGCCTGAAGTTGACTGGTGGGCTGGTGTGGGCGGGTGGACTGCAATCTTCTCCTAGCTGGGCGCGTGGCTGCTTGCATGATGCAGCACGACGGCGGCTAGGGGTGCAAGGGCGGCGGCACCGGGAGAGAAAGGGAGGGCGGCGGCCGGTAAGCCGTACGGTGCCTGAGCGCTCCTAGCCTGCTTACCGTGCGACACAGCAGCCCGCCAGGCCAGCAAGCCCACGGGCAAAGGTGTCCCCAGCGCCTCCTCTGGGGCCAGGCGCCGCATGGCGCCGCCGCACGTCTGACACGAGTGCAAATGCCTTCTGGAGCTTAGTGGCAGTGCCTCCCTTGCGAAACCCACCGGCCCTGTGCCAACGCCATTGTGCAAGTACCCTCCCTCAACTGCAGCGCCCCAGTGCCCCGCTCAACGCAAGCCTTTGTTGCAGCGACACAGCAAGCCAAATCTCGGCTCCACAGCTCCCCTCCAGGACCCACAACTTCGGCCACTTGCCACGGTGCACCCGCAGCTCGCCGCGCCCCGAAATGCTGGAGCACGGAGCATGAGAAGAGCCCTCATGCTCGCACTGGCGGCGGCGGCGACTCTGGCGGCTGCCGCTGCGGCCGCCGCTGCCGCCGCCGACCCGCCGCTCTGGGGCCCGCTTAGCCCTGGGGCAGCCACCGCCAGAAGTGCTACTCAGCTCCTGGAAGCGCTGGAGAGCGGTGTGGGAGACATCACACTCGCTGGTGAGCCATTGCCACCTAGCCGCTGTCCGGTGCTCCTCCCGGCTAGCCGCCATGCGACGCCGTCCACAGGTTTTACCCCTTGCATGACGCCTCGGGGCCGCTCTCCCGGATTTGCAGGCAACGTGACCCTGACGCCCGAGGCGCTTGCCCAGTTTCAGTTGCCCATAGTGATCGAACCGAATGCCACCGTGCTGGTGCATGCGCCAGGTGAGGGCCGGCTTGCATGTACCAGCGGTGATTCTGGGACGAAGGACCATGCGTTCGTTCCGGTACGCGGGATGCTGACAGCCGCCCGAAAGGAAGGGTTGCGTGTAGCTGCAAGTGCCCCTGCACCGCTATTCCAGCACTGTCAGATTTGCTGATTAAGGCCCGTCTTGCCGCCTTCCATTCCTTGCTTATCCAGCCGGCACCAGCCAGCGCATGCTACTCGACTGGGGCAGCGCCGCGGGTGTGCTGGAGGTCTTGGCTGGTGCCACGCTGGCGTTTGATCGAGTCATCTCGCATCACCCCGCGCCATGTGCGTGTGGATCAGCGGGGGAAGGATTGGGGGTGGTGGGTGGGTGGGTGGAGGCAACGCAGCACCTCAGCGCCTCTTGCCCAGCTAGCTGTTCAGTCACTAACCCAGTTCTCATGCCCCCGCCGCCGCTTCTACGTGCCTTTGCATCAATGCAGACGGCAGCGGGCGCCCCCAGCTGCCTGTGGAAGTGAAGGGCAGCTTCCTGTGGCCGACAGTCAGCGGGCCAGCAGGGCACACGGTGAGCCTGCGGGAAGGACGGCGCTTGCTAGTTGTTGGCAACGTGTTGACGCGCTTGCACTGTTGTTACTTCTGCGTCGCTCGTTCACTACTTTCTTCACTACTGTGCAGGTCGTGTTCAACGATTCGTACATCTATACAGACATCACATCATGCAGCCCCGAAGTTGTCAAGGCACGTGACAGCTGCTCCAGTTGACGTGCTTGTGTTGCCTGCAATGCCCTGCCCGCCGGTGTCTTCCTGCCAGCAGCGGGGCAGGCGGGACCTGGCTGGGCGTTACCTGTGTGCCTGCATCTGCCAGCATTCGGCAGCAGCCGGGACCTGCTGTGCAGCTGCCAGGCGGCATGTGATGCACGCCTGCAGCTCTACACCCTCCCGCTGCCCACAAACCGCCCGCACTTGCCTGCCCTTTTCTCTATGGTCATCGTTTTCATTGCCCACCCTCATCGTTTGTGTTCTCTCGCAGAATGAGCTGGAGAGGCTGCGCCAGATGCTGGGGCACGAGGTTGGAACATATCTTGGAGGCACCGCCGCCTTCCTTCCTTACATCCCGTCCCCGGTGCCCATCCAGTCCAACATCGACTACCAGCAGCGTGCGTAGTGTGGGCCGGGGGTGTGTGGGTTGTATCGGCAGCAGTTTTCCGTGGCAGCGAGTGCATGGGTGCACCACGTCGGTCTGCAGAGAAAAAGGTGGTTGCAGAGACGGGGCGGCGCCGCCTGCACCTCACAGCCATGCGGCTGGCACGCCCGCGCCCTGCTGGTATGCTCATAAATACCCCTGTGCACATCCACCCTCCTGCGGTATGCAGTGGGTAATGCCATGTACACTGTGGTGAACAGCACGCTGGAGTGCTACGATTCAACGCTAGCCTCCAGAAGCAGCGGCAGCAGCAGCAACACAGTTGCCATCGTGGTTGGCTCCGTTATCGGCGGGCTAGCGCTGTGTGCCATCGCAGTGGGCGGCTACGCCTGGCGCCGCAAGCGCCGGCGGCGCGTTACCGTCGACGCCGAAAAGGGCGGCGGCCAGGATCCGCCCTGCAGCCCCGACGTTCCCTGCTGCAAAGCAGATGAAGCCGGCGATTCTCTGGAGCTTCGAGACAGCGCATCTGGCCTGGGGCAGCCCGACGCATCCGCCGGCAGCGTGGCCCCGCCGCCCCCCGCTTCCCACGCTTCGTCCGGGGGCAACCCCTCTCCGGAATCCACGGGCCGGCCCGCAAACGGCAGCCATGGCAGCGTGGATGTGCACTATTCCGCGCTCATGCGCAGCCGCTGGAGCGGCGCGCTGGATGGAGTGGTGCTTGGGGAGCTGCTGGGCAGGTGCGCATTTGCTGGCTATTAGTTTTCTGGGGCTGCTTATGCTTGCAGGGATGTGTGCATGTGTTTGGTGCTTGGGGAGCTCCTGGGCAGGTGCGGCTTATCTAGACATCCTTGCATGTGCGCTTGAGATAGCCTTCATTGCCACCTGGAGCCGGTTGCGCTTGCGTATGCGCGAGAGCACATGTGGCTAACCCAGCACTGCGCCGTCATACTGCAGGGGTTCCTTCGGACGTGTGTTCAAGGGTGAGTGCGCCCTGGCTTGCCCAGCTCCTGTCAATGCGCCCCACAGCTAGGGAGCTTGTGCTCTTGTTGCCGCTTGCATGCGTGGCTTCATGCTCCATAATGCTGCAAATCTGCACCCCACAGCCACTGCCAATGCCTGCCGCCTCAACAGCCCCGTGTGCCTCCTGCCGTTGCGCAGGCCGCTGGCAAGGCGCGGTGGTGGCGGTGAAAGTGATTGAGTACGAGGTGCATGCCGGCAGCACCTGCGACCTGTCTCGCGAGCCGCTGCTCAGGTGCGTGGCACCTAAATTGGGCAAGCAAGTGGCCCGGTCAATGGCGGCAGGAGGGCCCCACACCGGCAGCAGCCCAGCCAGAACGAGGCTGTGACGCGTGTTGGTCTGCTGTGGGCGTGCAAGGGCGGCTTCTGCCTGTTCAACTCGGTCTCCCAACTGAATGAATCCTTTCCTGCCCGCCACATCGCAGCCTGACCCTGTCGCACCCCAACGTGGTCGCAACACACAAGGTGTGCATCCTACGCCTCAACTCTGGCGCCCAGCCGCAGCAAGCAGCGCCGCAGGAGTGCGGGCGGCTGAGCGACAACCCGCGTGCCTGTGCTCCTGCCACGCTGGCACATGGATCCACCCCGCTCAGCCGCAGCCGCAGCACGAGCCTGGACACGGATGGCATGGCCGGCGCGGAGCTGGTCCCCCTGAACGAACCGCTGCTGCCTGGGTGAGGCTCTGTGCTGGTTGCTGGGCCACTTGCAAGTGGGCTGGGTGCCTGGGCTGACGGTTGGCTGCATCGCACCACGTGCATGCATGCATGTGTTGGAGGCTGAACGGATGTGACACCTGAGCCCTGCCAACTGCCGCCCTCTGCCCCTGCCCTTCTTCCAACCAGGCTCTACGAGTCCTGGCTCGTCCAAGACTTCTGCGATTCCGGCAGCCTGGCAGACCTGGTTTCAGCCTCCAGCCGCAGCCAGGGCAGCGCAGCAGGCAGCGGCAGTGCACCCAGCACAGGCGGCAAGGACCGTTTGGGGCGGCTGCGCGCCAGCATCTGCTGCAGCCCCGACCCCGAGCAGGCCATGCTGGCCAACCTGCTGTGCCTGCTGGACGTGGCTTCGGGGCTGGACTACCTGCACACCTGCTGCAACATGGTGAGTGTCTAGGTGTGGCTGAACAGTGCATGTCCCTCCGTCCCTTAGTGCCAGGCTGGTGTGGTGCTATCGGTTCGTGAGCTTAAAGCTTAAATCATGCTGAAACAGCCTCCCAGCTGCCTGCTTCGCCTGCCCCAACTCCCAGCCTCAACCCCCCCTCCCCCTGCTGCCTGCAGGTGCACGGCGACTTGAAGCCTGCCAACTGCCTACTGCGCTCCGTGCCCGCCTACACCGACCGACGGGGCGTCACTGTGAAGCTGGCCGACTTTGGGCTGAGCCGCCTGCTTAACCCGGTGAGTTCAGGGGAGAGTTGCGAACAACCAGTCATGAAGGTTGGGGCACCAGGACTCCACAGTGCACCACACGTTGCCGCCTGTTGCTGCCTGCCTTTGGGGCTCTAATTCGCTTTAAGGGCCGCTGTCTGTTGCCGATCCTGGCGCAGGACGAGACGAGCATCCACACCGGCAGCACCGGCACCCCCGGTTTTGCCGCCCCCGAGCTGCTGACGGACGGCAAGCTCACCAAGGCGGCGGATATCTACTCTCTTGGAATCATCAGTGAGTGCTGCTGTGCTATGCCACTGCCCTATGGCAATAGTCTGTTTGGTGGTGGAGGTTAGGCAGCCTGCTGCGCTTGCCTCGCCTGGCTGGGTCACCCCATCAAGGCCGGAACAGCGTCATTGCCGCCCCATCCTGCACAGGCCCCCTGCCACCACAGCCCACTGACCCGCCTCCCCCATGCTCCGGCCCGCCCTCCCCCCGTGCAGTGTGGAGTCTGGTTGCCCGGGCCTCGCCCCACCCGGGCTCAAACCCGCTCTCAATCATCTACCTTGTGGCGCATCAGCGCTTCCGCCCGCCCATCCCAGACGGCTGCCCGCCCGGCCTGGCCGCCCTCATGCAGCGCTGCTGGGCGCACGACGCAGCGCAGCGGTGCGCACTGCTCGTCTCATGTCTGTGTTTGGGTGGCGTGTGGGTTGTTCTGACCGCTATCCTGGTGAGCTCTTTGTTGTAGCAAGCCTGATGTGCACTTCCTTGTGGCAGAGGGCTGGTTGCTCCAGGCGCACGCCGGCCCCCATGCCACAACAGCAACAGCTCACCAACCGCAATCCCACCCCCGCCCTGCCTGCAGGCCTACCGCAGCCGAGGTGGTTCGTGAGCTCCGGGCTCTGCTGCGCTCACACGCACGGGACCTCGCTGCAGCAGCCCTGCCGCCGGCCCCAGCCGCAGCGCCCTAGGTTGCTGCATTTTCAAGAGGACGCCCAAACCTCAACCCGCGAAGTATTCTTTTACACGCTTTGCCATCAGTCTGGCCACTTTCCACTCCTCACTGCCTTCCCTCTCGCCCACTCACTCTCCCTTGCCTTCTCCTCCCACCATAGCGGCGCCCACCTGCCCATGCGCCCGCTCGGTTTCACAAGCTCAGTTGCACACATACCTGCATCTGGCTGCAAGTATCCCCGCACCCACCTTGAGTATGAAGCGTTTTTGTGACCCAGTCCGCCTTGAATGTATAAAGCTGTCCGTGCCTACTTTTTTGTGCCTGCCTGAAATCGTTTTCTTGCGGCCCCTTAGCCCAGGGGCCGCCCCCAAGACCTATTGCCCTTGTTTCCGCCTTCCTGCATCTGGTACCGCACAGCTGCCGCGTGCATGATTTACCGACTGCCCATCTTGGACTGCGCATGTAACAACCTGCCTGAAAGAACTGCTGCTTCGACAAGCATGCAGCTGCTTGCTGTTGCAGGCTTGCGCTGGTGGCACTGCGAGCGAGAGCCTTGGGCAGGAGGCCCACTTGTTGACAAGCGGCAGCCAGACACGGGAAGGTGCAAGCCCTCATTCAGATCTCCCACCGTCTGTCTGCAGACGTGCCACCCATCTGATGTAGGTGGGTCCTGAAACCTCACACCACGTCAGTACCAGCCAACGTGCCTTTGAGATGCGGCGCATCAGGCGGTGGCGATTACTGCCGCCGTTGAGGCGGCGGTGCCGCAGAACTCAGGCCACCGTTGCCTCAATGTAGTCAAGCAACTTACAGCAGCGTGTAGCTGGAACACTGCAAAGGTCATATGAGCAAGCGCTTGCATCTCGATTGAGTTGGCGAGACAGGGCAGCAGCCTGGCGCCGCCAGGTCAGCCGTCTGGGCTGGCAGCGCCAACAGCGGTGCAGCGGCCCGGCTACTGCAAATCAAACAAACATGACTCCCGCGATCCTGCTTGTGTTGCTCGTGGCGTGCGGGAGGTGAGCGAGGGCGCGCAGAGTTTGCCACCCACCGGCGGCTGGGTCGGTGGATCTCACAATCGGCCTGTGGTGCGGGCTGATGGGTGGTCGGTACCGGTGCAAACGCGAGGCGCAGGCCACGCCCGGCGCCCGGGCAGTGGCGAGCGCCTCCTCCCGCCCGCCCCAGCCAGTGAACAGACGAAATTGAGCTTTGCCTGTATGCGCGTAGATCGTTCCGCCTGCACCACCAGCCCGCCGCTCCACTCCCGCCGCCGCCGCCGTTCCCGCCGCTGCCTTGCGCAGGTGCTGGGCAGCGCCCGCGCCGCCCCCAAAAGGCAGCCTGCCGATGCCGGGCGAGCTGAGGGCCACCGACCTGGACAGAGAGCTGGTGCTGGCGTTCACCGACACCTACGGCGCGGGTGAGGCACAGCTTGATGGGCCCATGCAAAGGTTTTGGCTGTCTGTGCGTGGGGTGGGCTGGCCTGGCACCCTGGGTGGACGTGCTGCTGCTACAACCTGCTTGCCCAGTGGCGTGTGTTCACACATTGAGAGCCTGCGCCACACTGCTCTGCTGCACACAGGCACGCTGTACACGCTGTGCCGCGACGCGTCCGACCCCAAGTGGAAGGCTCAGAACATCAGCCATGCGTGCGACCTCGGCACACAGTGCTGCGGCTACCTGGGCTCCCCTGGCCGGGCCGGCAAGCTGCCAGACACCTGGTGCGTGCCTGGGCTTGCTTGTGTGAGCACTGTGCTGCGTGCAGCTGGTACCCGCCTCAGCTGTGCACACCTGCTGCTGCTACCTGTTGGAGCCAGCACCATGCAAGTGCTGTCCATTCTCGGCCTCCCGGTCTCAACCCCGCCCTGCTGCTGCCTGCCACCATTCGAACCCGCAGCGTGCGGGCCAGTGAGGCAATGAGCGAGTGCCCACGAACGGCCATTGGGGAGGAAGGCGCGCCCTGCGGCCTGGGCGGCGCTTGCAATACAGAGCGCAACCTCACGTGCTGCGACAACATCCACTTCCTGGGAGGGCTCACGTCCGTCAAGGTGCGCTACTGTGCTTTGCGAACGCCTTGCTGCATCAGCGCTGACTTGATGATGACTGCCGCCGCCCCCGCCGCCGCCGCTGCTGCTAGTTGCCTGCTGCCGCGCTCGTCGCTGCCGCTGCCCTGGATGCTATTGCCGCCGCTGCTGCGTTGTTGCTGCTGCTTGGAAGGGTGCCTGACCCAGGATCATTTGCACTCAATCGCAGTGCTAGGCATCCATAGCACTGGCTCCTTTGCTTCCATTTACCACCTGCAGATCCCCACATGCCAGCACAGCTGCGACGGGCAGTTACCTTAGCTTCAAAGTAATCAAGTAATCCTGCCGCTGCACTGGATGCGCACCAGAGCACGGAGGAACAAGGCGTGCTTGCCACGGTTTCCTGTTAATGAGAGCTGCCAGACCGCCACCTGCGACATACCCCCACACTGAAGACTCGACTCGTACACCCATAAACCCCATAACCTCCCTCCCATTGCTGCGATTCTGTTCTTTACGCACCTTTTCTTCCGGGCATACCCTCTTTTCATCTTCCTCTGCAAGCATTCTTTTGTGTTGGACAGCACGCTGCTCAACAGCTAGAGCAAAAGTAAAGTGGCAGTGCAGCGGTATGGTACAGGGAGTGCCATTCACAAAACAAGGAGGGCAGTGCACATTGAACAGAAGTGCTGAACCGGCCAAGGCTGATGTACAGGACAGGCCAGCCAAGAAAGAGTGTTAGGAAAGCGCCAATGCAAGCACACGCTCACGGTGTGAACACCTGAATGACAGATTGCACGCCTGCCCTGCACGCTGGGCACCTGCGCGGCGGCGGCAGCCGCTCTGCACAAGCAGCGCAGCATACCAGGTGCTGGCAGGGCAGAAACAGCACCTCTCGGGGGCTGGAGAAGCACACGCTGCACTCAGCGCTGGGTGCAGCGGCGCTTGCTGAACCCGCTGCACTGCCGGTACCGCTGCTGGTGCCGGTACCCGCTGGCGTCTTGGGTGGCGCCGGCTCAACTTCGCCTAGAGCAGCGAGCAGGCTGCCGCCAGTGATCCCAAGAGCCTGGAAGAAAAGAGCAATCGGCACAGGGATGGGGCAGGTAGGGGTGGCACAGCATTCACACCAGGAGGTAAGTTGGTTGATTTGAAGCCCTGCGCTGTACCATACCTTGCCCTGCTGCAGCAGGCATGTGTGCGTAATTCGCGATCAACCGAGGCGCCTGTCACCTGCTGGCGCGTGCGAACCAGCTCTCGCAGCTGTTGCCGCTGCTCATCAGGGAGGTTGGTGGCCCAGGCAGAGGGGAAGCGGAGCACCCTGCAGGTGGGGGCAGCAGCGGGGCGGGGATGGTGGCGCGTGGTGCTAGGCATTAGAAGGTGTTGGGCTAAAACACCAGCTGACCTGGCAGCCTGGTGCGTCCCAGGCTGGTGCAGCATGTAGCATGTAGACAACCCCTGAAGTCATGCATTTGCTGTCATGCATGCAGCAAGCACCCACCAGTAGCAGGCGCTCTTGCCCCAGGCCGCGGCCAAGTCCAGAGCAGCCTGCATGCGCAGGGACTGTAATTGTATGCTTTGATGGACGAGCATGGCCTGGAAAGGCAGTGTTGAAGAGCACCAGATCAGGCATACCCATCTGCAGCTGCAGCCGCAGCAGCAGCACTCAACACACCCTTCTCAAACCCACCTTGCCCTCCCTGTTGCGGATGTCCGTGCTCGCGCCGCAAGCCAGCAGCATGCGCAGGATGGCCACGCTGCAGGCGCGCTGAGCCGCCACCTCCATCAGAGCCGAGTTGCCCGCCTGACTCTGCAAGTCCACGGCTGCACCGGCGGCCAGCAGGATGCGCACCGCCGCAGAGCGAGAGGTGCGGGCAGCCAGCAGCAGCGCTGTGGCACCCTCAGAGTCCTGTGGGGGGCAGAGGGATGGCAACACTTCGGCACGTCTGCATTGACCAGTAATCAACTTGTTGGCGCACCCACCGCAGCTCCTGCATGGCAAACCTTGGCACATGAGTTAACGGCCTCCCAGCACACTAACTAACTGCCCAGCCGCTGCTGAGCTGCTGAGCTGCCGCTCAGAAGGACGCACCTGCAGGTTGAGGGCAGCCCCTCCCTCCAGCAGCGTCTGCACCGCCTGGCTGTGCCCTTCCTCAGCCGCCAGCATGAGTGGCGTCCTGCTTGCTGCGTCCCGCAGGTCGGCCGCTGCCCGAAAGTCAAAGAGCAGCAGGCGGACCACGTCGGTGTGGCCTGCCGCCGCTGCCACGTGCAGCGCAGAGCCGCTGGCGCCCTGGCGGTTGACCGCAGCGCCGCAGCGGCACAGCAGGCGCACGCACTGCTCGTGGCCGCCTGCTGCGGCGCTCAGCAGGGCAGTGGTGCTGCCTTGCTCAGGGGAGGCGGCATTGCCGCCGCTGGATGGCTCCTGCCGCTCAAAGTCGACCTCAGCACCCGCCTGCAGCAACATCTGCGCAATGCCGGTTCTTCCGGCGGCGGCAGCGCAGATGAGCGCGCTGCGTCCGTCCTGCCCAGCCCCGTCAGCTGGCACCCCGCTGTGCAGCAGCAGGCGAGCTAGGCTGGCATGGCCGCCAGCCGCGGCCCGGCACAGCAGTTCTGCAGGCGGGTCGCCTTGGAGGGCAGGCCAGATGGCGGCTGCTGCCTTGTCCAAGGCCGCTAGCTGTGTCTGTGAATCCGCCAAGTATGGAGAAGGAAGAGGGATTGGGCGGTGGGAGCACAAAGGGACCGGCGCTCGGATGGCGTGTCGGTGCGGTGCGGCGTCGGCGGCGCCGGGAGGGAGGGGTCAGACGCAGCGGGGCGCTGATCAGTGGTGTCAGCACACACCTCGAAGGTCTGCTTGGCCTTGGGGCCCATCTGGCCGCCTTGGAGCGTCCAAAGCCGCAACTGGGCAGCTGGTCGGCCGCCAACCTGCTCAAACTGGCCCAGCAAAGGCTGCTAGAGGTCCCTGTCAGGATCAGAGGGTGAAGGAGTGACCAGCAAACTGCAAAGGCAGGCGTGCTGTCCTCGCTGCCGCCACCAGCTTGGGCAACCCCTCGAGCGCACTTCCATATCCCTGCCTCCTGCTGCTCTGCCCTATTGCCGTTCCCCCGTGATCCGCTGCATGCATCCCACCCAGCGCATGCGTAGGTTACAGAGATGCCGAGTTGGTCCTGGGTTGGCATCAAGCGGGCATGCGGGGGCGGCAGCATGCAGCGGCGCTGAAGCTGCCCTCAAGGCAGCGGCAGGGTTGCTTGGAAGGCATATGCGGATTGCAGGCAGAGAGAGTAGGGCAGACAGGAGGGTAGATACAGGAGGGAGGCGAGAGCTGCCAAATGCGGGCGGGTGGTGGGAGACGTGGGTGCTGCGCAGCAGCATCAGCCAGGCCAGCGGCAGGGCATCGCTGGACGAGGATTTCGCCCAGCTGCCGCCTAGGGACTGTTGCTCAGCTGGTGCCCAGAACGGAGCCTTCTGGGCACTTGCATAGGTTTGTTTGCTCAGCTGCCGCCCACAAGTGCCTCCACCTCATCTGGAGCCACGGGCACATCCTTGGACAGCACCTCGCGCCCACGCTCTGCAGGGCAGGACGAGTGCAGGACAGCGGGGCCAGGTGTGTTGAGGCAGCGTGCAAAGCGGCACATCCTTGGACAGCACCTCGCGCCCGCGCTCTGCAGGAAGGAAGCAGGGAAGTGGGGCCAGGTGTGGTGAGGCAGCATGCACAGCTTACGGCAGCATGCATTGCAGCATCATGCGCGATGGCTGGTCACAGCAGCAGGATGGCTGATTTCCCGCCTTGCCATGGCAGCGACTGCACACCATGAGCAGCGCACCAGTGATTGCCACATCGTCTTCGATCCGCACGCCGATGCCGGCAAAGGGGCCGAACGCCTCGTCGTCTGGAATGTACAGGCCCGGCTCAATGGTCAGTACCACGCCTGCGGGCAAGAGTATACCAGAACAATATGACAAGTGCAGGAAGAATCGATCTACAGGGAATGTACAGGCCCGGCTCAATGGTCAGCACAACGCCTGCAGGCAAGAATGTACCAGAACATTTCGGGAAGTGCAAGATCAAGAAGACTCTACAGGGAATGTACAGGCCCGGCTCAATCGTCAGCAACGCCTGAGAGGGGGGCAGTTAGGAAGGCTGAGCATGGTCAGCATAAACTCGGACTCGCACCCCGCCTGGCAGCCGTCTCAAAAGATGGCGCAGCATGGCAGGCACACGCAAGCAGCCAGAAGGATCAGCACCCACCTGGTTCGAGCGGGCGGTCGTGGCTCATCGTGCTGCTGTCGTGCGTGTCGAGGCCCAGCCAGTGGCCGACTGTAAGAGTGGGAGGAAGGCAGCATATTGGAAAGGCCCCAGGGGAGCAATTGGAGGTAGGGTTGCTGCTGTCGCGCGTGCCCAGCCCCAGCCACTGTCCCACTGCAGGCAGACATCTGTTGGCCAGTACTGCACACGAGATGCACCCCTTGCGGGCAGGAATGCATAAGCAAGACCC
>VFQQ010000657.1_pt1 | contig 62582 bp, 103 predicted proteins | sample 3512341 | NCBI WGS metagenome assembly VFQQ01 (sample SAMN10412373, study PRJNA504923) | tailings metagenome | isolation source: Relicate 2 Philex TSF1 revegetated site | place: Philippines: Tuba, Benguet | collected 2017-08-29 | reverse complement strand
GCTGCTGCTGCTGCTGCTGCTGCTGCTGCTGCTGCTGCTGCTGCTGCTGCTGCTGTGGCTGCGGTTGTGCCCCTCCTGCTGCCAACAGGTGCGGCTGCCAAAGCCGATGCTCTCCTGCCACCCGCCGCCAGCGCTGGCACACGCCTTCTGCTGCCGCTAGATCAGACGGCCGTAGGTGACCCAGGACGAGAGCCAGCAGATCGTCACCTGCGAGGAGAGACGGCAGGGAAGTGGGTTGGCGGCAGCTTGGCGGCGGCGATGGCGGCGGCGGCGGCGGCAGCCGAGGAAGACTGCTGCGGCGGTCCTGGTGGGTCTGAGCGTTTCTAAAACTCGTAGATATTCAAGATACGCAGCTGGCGCGCACCCAGAGGCAGCCCAGGCGCTGAGCCTCCGCCAGGTCTCGCGTCCATGCTGCCTGTGGCTCTTAGCACACGATAGACCCGATCTAAGATGCAAGCGCTGCAGTATTGTCGCCGAGCAGCGGGCAATGGCAGCCTCAGGCGGCGCCGCTGCGCCCGCTGACCGCTCACCGCCTCGGCGTGTCGGCACGCTAGATGCGAGCCACTGGCAGCCCACTGCTGTTACCACATGCAGGTGGTGTGTGCACCATTGCAACCCGGTGGGGATGCACAGAGTGGCACAGGTCTGCAACGTCGCCTGTGCACAGCTGCGGTGCTTCTCTCGCAAACGATCCGGCGGCGGTCGCACTGCTGGTGAGGGGCAGTGAATGAAGCTCATTCATTCGGTCTGGAGGTCCTTTCGGTGGTCAGTGAACAGCATTGTGCAGCGATTACGGCACTGCATTGCTGCACAACCGCAGCATAATGACCGGTGGGCAGTGTGTGACCAGGGGTGGCGTGCTGGGCGGCGGCATGCCGTGGCTCGGTGGGGCCGCGGCAGCCCATGGAAGCAGCGTCTGCCAACCCGCTCAAGGCGGTCGTCCCCGTCTGTTCACCGCCATTCTGCACCAATTGTGCGCGCCAGCGCTCTGCCACGGCCCCACCGAGCCAGTTCCCTGCAAGCAGCCCGGGGCGTGGCCTTGGCAGCGAACAAAGGCCTGACCAATGCGTTTGTGGCTGATTGCGTCCTGTTGTGCGATGGCCATAGGCCTCGCTGTTCACTTCCTGTGGGCTCGAGCCGCGCCCAGGTGAGCGCGCTCGTGCCCAGCCTTGAACGCCATGCCTGCGGCTCTGCACGTTGTTCAGCTTGTTCCTCATCACCCCGCGCTCCAGCCGCTCTTGTCTGCAGCCGCCCCTCTTACCCGCAGGTGCTCATAGCCAAAACTGCCGCCCACTCTGCGCCCACCCCACCCTTTGCACCACTTTTTACCCCTGCACAGGCCCGAACCGCTCTACCAGGGCGTGGCGGTGCAGCTGCTGCAGCCGTCTGGCGGCAGCCTGCCTGAAATTTACCGGCGCCTGCTGCTGGCCATCGACACACCCAGCTTGAGCAGCAGCGGCGGCGGCGGCGGCGGCGGCGGCAGCAGCCCAGAGCTTGCCACCCGGGCCATCCAGCTGCCAGAGGATGAAATACCCGACTGGGTGGCCCTGGGAAACCCTAAAGCCAGCTGGCTGCGCTCACAGAACGAGTCGGTGGCGGCGGTGGCGGCGCTGAATGCCAACGCCTCTCGGCGTGCAGACGTGCTAGTGTACGGGGACAGCCTAACAGTGGGCATGGGCCGCAACAAAAAGGCCTGGGCCGTTTTCAACGGCATGGATGCCCTGCCACTCGGAATGACTGGGTCGACGGTGGAGCAGCTGGCGTGGCGCCTGCTGCGAGGCGGCGAGCGGCCGGCGGTGCCGCCTCGAGCGGCCGTGTTCTTTATTGGGGTGCGCCCCAAGGATTGCTGTGTGGAAATTGTGGGCCGAGTGATGTGCAGTGGCATTGCGCGGCCTTTAAAAGCAATGCGGCATGGTCCTGCGAGGCTGAGTGTGGAGGCCTGATGAGATTATCCCCTGCTCATGCTTATGCTACGCTCCTGAAACACTCCTCTCTCTCCCTCTCTGCCACCCTTTTCACAGGTCAACAATTTAGTGCACAATGTACCCGGGGGCCCGTTCCATTTGGAGTGGCTGCTGCAGTGGGCACAGTCGGCCTGGCCTGACACGCAGGTGGGTGGGTGGGTGGGTGGTGCCTGGGTGGCCCCTTTGATGGTTGGTGTTGCAGGTGGGTGGTTTTTGCTGCTGCAGTGGGCGCCGTCGGCCTGGCCCGATACGCAGGTGGGTGGGTCGTTTGATTGATGGCTGGGCAACAGGCCTAGGCCAGGTGTGGTTGCATGAGCACTGGTTGGGGCCCTGGCCTGATACTCAAGTGGGTGGGTGGGTGAGTTGGTGGGTGGGTGCCTGGGTGGCATCTTTGATGGATGGTGTTGCAGGTGGGTGGTTTTTGCTGCTGCAGTGGACGCAGTCAGCCTGGCCCGACACTCAGGTGGGCGGTTGTATTATATGTGGTTGGGTGTTGGGTAGCAGGGTTGGCCGGAGTGGCTGCTGCAGTGGGCACAGCCAGCTCTAAGCCTTGTGTGGGTGGCAGGGTGGCTGGTTCCCGGATGGCCGGATGGTTCATCAGAACTGCACGGCGGCGCCCCACCAATGACCCGCAGATTGCGCTGATGAAGCTGCTGCCCAGCGGCAAAGTGGACGTGTGGCCCACCAACGCACCTTGGTTGAGAACGAATACATTGCAGCCCCGCTTTCTGCCACGCAGATTGCGCTGATGAAGCTGCTGCCCAGCGGCAAAGTGGACGTGTGGCCCACCAACGCACCTTGGTTGAGAACGAATACATTGCAGCCCCGCTTTCTGCCACGCAGATTGCGCTGATGAAGCTGCTGCCCAGCGGCAAAGTGGACGTGTGGCCCACCAATGCCGCATACGAGGATCTGGCTGCTCAGCTGGGCCTGCCGCTGGTTGAGTGTGGGCAGGCGAGTGGGGCAGGGGCGGTGGAATGGTGATGCTGTGCACACGTTGGCGAGATCAGCTGGCGCTGCGGTTGGCACAATCGTGCTGCTTCTGCTGCTGCTGCCGTTGCCGCTGGCATGACTACGCTGAAGACGCACTTGCCTGGGCCCAAGCAATGCAGCTGCTGCCTGCCCTTGCTTCACACCTCTGCCTTCCCCTGGCCCTAGCCCCAGCAGGACTGGCGCCCCTCAGACCTGACTCGCTTCAAAGACGACCAGCTGCACCACTCGGCCCAGGTGAATCGAGGAGGACAAATCTGCTAATGCCCACCAGCAATGCGTGCTGTTGCCTGCAACGGCCTGTGCTTGAGAGCAGCCTGCCCCAAGACGGTTCGGAACCGTCTGTCCCGCTAGCAGGACAGCCCTGCTCGTCATTGTCCTGCTGCTGCAGGGACAAGAGGAGCTGGCGGCGTGCCTGGCGGCAGCCATGGCGCCCCTGGTTGCCAATGCCACCGAGCTTCTGGCTGTGTGATCATACGATGGTATCGACCATGCTGTACAGCAAGACTGATTTGTGATTGACCAGCAACACCATACAGCAGGGCTAACGTTGCTGCAATTGCTGTTGACGCTTACTGCATTGATTCTCGCGGCATTATGCCAACCATGTGCTAGCAGTGGCACCAAGCATTGCATTCTTTTGACCCTCCAAGTACCGCCTGTCCTTGCATTCCATTTTCTCCTCCTTCTCTCTGCCCCTCCTGCTCACCCTCAAGACATCTCTACTCTGTTCTATTATTACTGTGCTTATCTAGGTAAGACAGTGTCAACACTGGAAACGCTGCCGCAGTGCAGTGGCAGGGCTACCCGCATGCTAGCTGGAGGCGTGGCTGACTGGCTGCGGCCTCACTTGCCAGCGCCCTTTGCCCAGCCCCCGGCACGTGGCGCCACATTGGCAGCTGGGGGCTTGAAGCTGCTGTCACGACCGCTGTCCCGCACGGCGTAGTGCTTCAGCCCCGGCTTTTCGGCCTCCAGAAATCCCTGGGCGTCCGAGTTGGCGGGGACTGTGGAGGATGAAACGGAGGGGGAGGGGAGAGGGCAGGGCAGACCGTAAGGGGCCAGGATGTGCGCAGTGCGGCCGCAATGGCGGCAAGGCAAAGAGCATTGCTTGGAAGGTAAAATCAATGTGGCTGGGCAATGGTGTGCATGGCACCAAGCGGGCACCCGGTCGGGCGCCACCGCTCGTCCCAAGGGCAGCAGCTGGGAGCAGATTCAATTCACAAGTTGGGAAGCGCATGCGGTGCGACGCCGCTCACCGTAGGGCTTGTGCAGAGGCCCAAATGCCTTGGCCAGCTGGTACGACATCTTTATTGTGCGGCTGCGCTCTGCGAGTACAGGGAGTCAGGAGAGGCGAATGCATGGGAAGCGGCATGGGCACAGGGGACGGCGTCCGGCCAAGGAGGGCGCGGGTACACGGCGGCGCCCAGCGGCCTGGGCATGCCCCTGTGGGTTGCTCAGAGCTTGAATGAGCGGCAGGCGCACGGCCGTGGGGCTGCAGTGCAGCGCAGGTAGGGAAAGGGCTTGCCTCGGGCGCCTCGGTGGTTGCAGACGGCTCAGGCGGCGACGGGCGGCGGGATGCTTGCCGGCGGCGCGGCGTTGTGCAATACGACTTCTAGAGATCTAGGGGAATGACGGCCAATGGAAGGGGGCACCCGGCCCTGCCTCGAGCGTGTGTGGGCGCCCGGCATGAGCCGCCGCCGCTCTCATGGGGGCGACCGATTTGACAGGGCGGCCCCTGCGGATGGACAGGAGACGTTGGCTTCAACATCCATTTCCATCACAAGCGCGGCGGGGCTTTGGGTCGGCCTGGCAGCGGTCGTCTTGAAGAGGCGGCGCTGGAGGGCCTCAGGTGCGTTCCCATGGCCAGCATCGCGCACAATTGACTTTGCAGCGCACCCAGCAAGGGGCAGGGGACGCGCCGCCACCCACGACGGCTGCCCCCCTTCTGCTGTCGCCCGCTCGAACACCGCTGCCCAGCCCCTGTTTGTACTGCAGGAGGTACCAGCTGCCGTAAAACCGGGCTGCAAGGGCGGGGGAGCGCCAGGGCGGTGGGGCATGGAGGCGGCTGCACCAGCAGCGGCGGTGCAGCCGCTTGCGGCTGTGGCAGCGCAGCAGCTGCAGCCGCAGCCAGCAGGCGCGGCGCCCGCGGCAGCTGAGCAGGCGTGTGAGACGCCCAGCAAGCGGCAGCGGCCGGCCAGCCTGGGCCCCTTTGGCTCGCCGGCGGCCGCCAGCAATGGGTGCCCCACACCGCCGCCGCCGCAGCGGGCGCAGCCACCGGAGGGCGGCGCTGGTGCACCGCAGCAGCAGGGCTCGCCCAGCCAGGCGCACAGCGCCAAACGGCACCGCGCTGAGAGCGCCAGCAGCGGCGACGCAGCAGACATGTCGGTTGGCACGGCGGCGGCGGCTGCCGACGATGATGTGCCTGCCTCGCCGTTTGCTCGCTGCAAACTAAGCGGCTCTGATGCCGCCTCTGACCCCCTGAGCGCAGCCGTGGCAGCCGCGCAGCAGGCCCAGCAGCAGCAGCAGCAGGCGGTGCAGCGGCCACCACTGCCGCCACGCATGGCAGCGCTGCGGCAGGTGCAGGCTGAGCAGCCGCCTGCGGCGCAGCAGCAGCAGCAGCAGCAGGGGCCGCCCTCGGCTAGCAACTCGCAGCTGTCGGTGCACCAGCCAGCGGCTGCCGGTCCCTCTGCAGACTCCCGGCCGCCCTCTCGCATGAGTCTGACTGATGCTGAGATGCTGCTGGCCCTCAGCGCAGCACCCGAAGCAGCCACAGCAGACAGCGCAGCCGCCGGGGCGGCGGCAGCAGCGGCAGCCATTGCAGCAGCCGAGCACGCGGCGGCAGACAAGGCAGCAGCGGTGGCGGCAGCCGCTGCGGGGATGCTGCCCCCGCCGCCCCCTAGAATAGCCACCGCTCGCGGCGCACCGCTGGCCTCCCCCAGGGTCGCCTTTGCAGCGGGCACAGACGGCAGCGGCACGCCACGTGGCAGCGGCACCCCAACCGCCGCCCGCACACCCAAAGGCGGCCGCACGCCTCGCGGCAGCGGCACGCCTCGCGGCGGCGGCGGCACGCCCACGGCTCGCACTCCCAAGGGTCAGCGGCGGGCAGGGTCTGCATCTCCCACAGCTGCCGCCCGTGCCACGGCGGCAGCCGTGGCCGGCGGACTGCTGCCGCCGCTGCCGCCGGCGGCCAAGACGGCGGCTTACATTGGCGTGCGCAAGCGGCCCTGGGGCTCGTATGCAGCTGAGATTCGCAACCCGCACACCGGGGCGCGCGAGTGAGTGCCGGTGCCACGCTGCGCTGGGCTATGGAGATGCATGCTTGGAAGTGCTGTGGCGGGCTGCGCTGGCGCAGCTGGACTGGCATGCTGGGGCGATCTAGACAGCTTGCATGCAGGTGCTTCAACAGTCAGATCTGTTTTCTGCTGGCCCACCCCCCCTTATGTTTGATAGCTGCTGACCTGCTATCCGCCTGCCGTCTCTGAAGAGCGCCGCTCCGCCGCCCCGCCCCAAACAACCGCCCTGTTGTATCGTATCGCAGGTGGCTGGGCACCTTTGACACGGCAGAGGAGGCGGCTGTGGTCTACGACATCCGCAAGCGCCAGATCAAGGGCGGCTCCGCCAAGTGCAACTTCCCGCCCCTCGACATGGGCGGCCCGCTGGGTAAGCAAGCACACACAGCGGGCGTTTTGGATTTGCACGGTTAACGCACGCTTTGACCAAAGTGGGCCAAGTGCAACTTCCCTCCCCTGGACATGGCCGGCCCGCTGGGTGAGCACAAAGAGTTTGATCTGCGGGCTTGTTGACATGTTTGGCCAAAGTCAGCAGAGGAAAGTCGCTGACCGCTGGGCAGGCGAGAGCCTGGAAATTTTTGACTTATGCATGACCTGTCCGTGTACACCACCTTACCAAGCCCGCCTGCAAAAGCTTGTCTCACACCCTTGCCCCCCCTCCCAACTCTGTCCAACAACCGCAGTGGTGCGCGAGATTTGCCCCAAGGGCATGGGCGGCGCCGAGCGCATGCCAGTCTACCTGCCTGAAAACTGGCCAGAGCAGCTCATGAAGCTGCAGCCGGGCCTGCAGCTTACGCCCGCCAGCGGCGGCGGCGGCAGCGGCGGCGGCGGCGGCAGCGCAGCAGGCGCAGCAGGCGCAGCAGGCGCAGCAGCAGCCCCAGCGCTGCTACCTGCCAGCGGCACCAGCAGCAGCGACGGCAGCGGCGGCGCGGTGGCGGGTGCTGCAGGCGCAGGCAGCGCTCTGGCCAGCAGGGCGGCCGCCGGCCCTGGCCGCATCCGGGTCTCAGCAGCGCGGCCGCCTGCCGTGGCGGCGGGCGGCAGCCATACGCCGCTTGCCGCGGCTGCGGTGGCAGCAGCTGCCGCGGCCGGCTCGCTGGCGCCCGCAGCAGCCGGCAGCATGGGCTTTGTGGGCAGCCCTCGGGCTCCGCTGACCCACCACCAGCGGCTGCTGGGTGCAGCAGCAGCGGTTCCCTCCCTCAACATTGCGGCCCTGCAGCTGCCCGCTCCGGTGCTGCCCCCCGTGCTCACAGTCCGGCCGATTGGCAGCACCAGCGCAGCTGCGAATGCTGTGCCCCCCGGCGGCGCCGGCACGCCCCTGGCTGCCCTCTCGCCGCTCTCTCCATTCGGGCAGCTGGGAGGTCCTGGCCTGACTGCTTTTAGCGGCATGCAGTTTGATGGCGGCTTCTCAGCCGGCAGCACGCCAGCACCCACCCCAGTCAGCGGTCCTGTGGAGGGTACGGTCCTTACCCCCACCACCGCCCTGGCCGCCACTCTGGCCGCCACCAATCTCGGCCTGTGCAAGCTGCCCCTGGCAGCCCAGCTGCCGCACATTGCGGCGGCGGCCGCCATGCAGCAGGCTGCTGCGGCGGCGGCGGCAAGTGCGGCGCCTGGGTCAGTGGCGGGGCGGGGCGGCGAGTTGGGTGTTGAGTCGCCCACAGCGGTGGCAGTATGCCCCTCCGACCCTTCGGCCCACCCCAGCAGCAGCGCCAGCGAAGCAGAGGCGCACCACCACCCCACCACTGGCAGCAGCGGCACCACGCCTGAGCCCCAGCTGCCTGCTCAGCGGCAGGGCCTGCCTGGGGCGGGCGGCAGCTTGCTGACCGCCGCCTAGCCTGGCTGCACCCGCCCTGCTGGCCGCCGCCTAGCGCAGCTGCCTCCGCCTGCTTTGACTCTCTCCCCTCCTCTCGTGTCTCCCTGCTTTGTCCCCCTCGACCAACTATCCCCTCATGCACAACCCGCCTAAACCGATAATCCCAGGGGGCCCCGAACATGAACATGCAATGACGAATTGCGAATTTGATTGGTCGTGTGTATGCGCGGCACATGGGCGCACGCGCTGTGCCGTGCTGTGCCTGCTGCGCCGTGCCGTGTGTGCTGTCTTTACGTGCCCCAAGTGAACAGCGGCCCCCGGCCCCCACCCTTTTCGGCGCAACTCGCTTGCCCGTTTTCCGCCCGGCCCACGCCCCAATGCAACAGATGGCCCAACCCTCTTTGCCCTTTTCAGCGCTTCTCCCACCCGTTCCCTCTTCCCTGCTGCATCCTCTACGCACCCAACCCCTCTTTGTCCTAACCCATATGGTCTTTGTCGCTCCGCTGCCCCCCCCCCCGCTGCACCTCTCATGCTGCCTGCTCAACTCGCTCTCACATTGGCCGCCTCGCCCCATATGCGGCGGCCGTGGCCTTCTCTATTAACTGCCCGACCATTTTGGCCCCTGATTGGTTACGTGTGCTCCACGCAGTATGTGACTCGCAATATGGTGTTGAAGGGCAGGTGTGCTGGCACCAAACGAGGGCTCACCTTGAGGGCAGGCCCCACCGGCAGCTCTAGGTGGCCTTGGCTTGCCCGGCAGCAGCATGTGGGAGCAAGTCGTGTGCAGGCTCGCACTGTCATCACCAGCTGTGCCTGTTTACAGAGCTGTTTTGTTGATGGTATACTGGCTTTGGCATTGAAACAGGGGCGGCAGGCCCGCCCAAGGTGCATGGTGCGGGGCCGGCAGGCGCTGCCGCCACGCTGTGGCGCCGCCATTGGGGTGGGCGGCCCAATTCGAGCGATCTGTTGGGGCCGCGGCACATTGAACCGCAAGCAAACCCTGGCTGGCTGCTTGGAGCGCGCGGCGGCCTTTGGTTTTGGGGCTGGAGCGGCGTGGGCGTCGGCTGGCTGTAGCGGCGATGGCAGCGGAGCGGGAGGAGCAGCAGGTGGCCGCTGCGGCAGCCGATGAGGAGCAGCGGGAGGCTGCTAGCTCGGAGGACGATGAGGAGTGCGGCTCGGCCAGCGAGAGTGGCGACAGCACGGAGGGCGAGTCGGAAGGCGGTCCAGGCAGCGGCAGCAAGTCCAAGAAGAAGAAAAAGGCGCGCGGGGCGGTGGGTCGGGGCAAGGGTGTTCGGGGTGGGGCTCCACGGCCGCTTGCAGCGCGGTGCACGTGGCCACGAGGGCCCGGCGTGGCGCTCACACACCCATCAACCCGGCGGTGCTGCAGAAGAAGCGGAAGGGCGGCGGGGCGGCGGCGGCGGGCGGTGGGGCCCAGCCGCCGGTCGACCCCGAGGCTCGCAAAGAGGGGGAGCGGCGATTCCAGGTGGGTGCTAATCATATCGTTGAGAATTGAGCTGAAGCATGAAATGTGAGATGTGGGCTCTGAACGGGCGCTGCCTCCGCATGTGCACATCAAGCGCTGCAAGCCGCCGCCGCCGCAAGCCGGTGTGCCCAATCGCTCGCACCTTGGTGTCGCTGCCATTGTCTGCATTGGCGTTGCCCCAACTGTCATGTTGCTGCACTGCGTTGTTTTTCTAAATCTCGGTTGTTGTGGCTAACCAACTGCAGCGGTGGAGCAGCTGGCGCATAACAGCAAGGACATGCTTATTGTGAACTCGCTCTCAGTTGCATGTGTGCTGTTCTGCTGTGCCCAATGCCCTGCAGGCGGCGGTAGAGCAGCTGGCGCACAACAGCGAGGACAGCATGTGGGTCAAGCTGGGCGGCTGCCACCTGGCCGACGGCAAGCTGAAAAAGGTCTGTCTGCTGGCTGGCTTGCTGCGAAAGTATGTATTCGCAGCTGCGCTACCATTGTACACAGTTGCTGCTAGGGAGCTGCCACCTGGCCGACGGCAAGCTGAAGAAGGTGCGGCAGTTGCCGTGCGAGCAGCATGCAGCGGTTGTGCTGCGCCTGATGCGGCTGCTGCGCCTGCTGTGCCTACTGTGGCCGCTTGGGCAGCGCTGGATTTGCGGTTGAGCCATGTGTGGAGCACACCCTTTCCCCTTTCAGCTGTGTGACGCGCTGCGGGCCAACACAACCGTTGTCCAGCTCGATCTTTCAGTCTGAATTTCGTCTCCTTTGCTTTCTTTTCTAATGCGACAGCTGTGCGAGGCGCTGCGGGCCAACACCACCGTCATCTCGCTCGACCTCTCAGCCAACCACTTCACGGACGAGGGTGCGGCTGACCCTTTGTTTTACCTCAGGATTTGCTTGACAACAACCCTACGATCAGTAACCAAGGGGTTGCAAGGAGTGCGCAGATGCCGGTGCATGCCCAGCCTGGCTCTCGTGGGGCGGTCAGCCGGCTGCTGCCGCGCTCTGGGTGGAGACATGCATCAGCGGCAACCCGCGCTGTGTGCCACACGTCTCCTTATGTTCGCTGCACTGCACCTCTCCTGCCCATTTCATTTAACCCCTCTGCCCTGTCTCCTGTGCCCGGCAGGTGCCAAGGCGCTGGCGGCGGCGCTGCGGGACGGGCGGGCGCCTGACCTGATTGACTTGGATTTGAAGGACAACCCGCAGATAAAGGAGGAGGGCGCGGCGGCGCTGGTGAGCGCAATATTGCCTGCTGTGCTGTGCCGTGCCCTGCTGTGGTGGCCTGGATCTGAAGGACAACCCTCAGACAAAGGAGGAGGGTGGTGAGCCTGCTGTGCTGGCTTGATACGCTGCCGGCCTGCGATATGCCAGGTCACCCTGCCCTGCCTTGCTGCCGCGTTGATCGCCTTCCTGTCTCATCCTTGCTGCAGGAGGAGCTGCAGCAGCAGCGCAAGACGCTACGGGTAGCGCTGGGGTCGTCGGTGCCGCCGCCGCCCCCGCAGCAGCAGCAGCAGCCGGGCTCGCCCAAAGGCCGGGGGTCAGGGCAGCCGGGCTCGCCCAAGGGGCGGCAGCAGGGCGGCGGCGGGGCGGGCGACAGCGGCCAGCAGCAGCAGCAGCATGGAGCGAATGGCACCATGGCTGACACGGTGAAGAACAACCCAGTCATCTCCAAGTACTTCTCGGTGAGAGTTTGTTCTAGGACTGGTCAACCGGGCGGTGTGACGGCTGCGTTCGCCCCTGCAATGTCTTGCAAGTGAGCGTGAGCAGCCCCTGCATCTCTGCATGCAGATGTGCTGCAAGGGTTTCTTGCATCGTTTCCATGCCCATTGCTTGCACCATTTTCATTGCAGGTGGGGAATGACGAGGCCGAAGATGGGGAGGAGGAAGAGGAGCAGCAGCAGGCGGCGCCCCAACAGCAGCAGCAGCAGCAGCAGCAGCAGCAGGCAGGCGGCGGCGGCGGGGAGGAGGAGCAGCAGAGTTTTGGCGGGCTCACAGAGGCGGAGCTGGCCCAGATCCTGTGGGACCAGGTAAGCTTTCACTATTGAAGTTTTCAACTGCTTGAAGTCTGCTTGGGCTCACAGAGGCGGGGCTTGCACCCGAGATGCCGTGGGACCAGGTGGGCTTTCGCTCCTGAGGGTTTGGTTGGCACTCAAAGCTGGTTGTGCTGCCTGCGAGGCGGCAGGCTGCAGCTGAGCTGCGCCTCTTGTCGGCCATCCCCGCCATCCCCTTGCTGTCTCACTTTTTCAAGCCCAGCAGTAACTCCTTTCCAAGCCTAACAGACGGAGTATGCACTGCCTTTCCCTGCCTGCAGCTGGAGCAGTGCCTGAACGCCGCCACCCCCGACATCCCCTCTGCGCCACGCATCACACATGTGCCTCACCTTCCGCGCAACTGCCTGCCTTTCCCTGCCTGCAGCTGGAGCAGTGCCTGAACGCGGCCACCCCCGACATCCCGTCTGTGTCCGAGCCGCTGCGGGCAATCGCGGAGCAGGTGGAGCACGAAATGGACAACAGCACGGTGAGATGATGCACAGCACGACAGTTACTGGCTGCATTTTATGCAAGTGGATGCGTAGCTGTGAGCACCCGGCTGCTCATGCCTTTGGCACAGGTGCAGCCAGCAGTGCGGGGGAGTGGCTGCTCGCTTACTCTGAGTGTGCCCCTCGCTGCCGCTGAGCCTGGCGGCCCATTGCAGTTGTAGCAATGCGCGCTCCACTCACTCCTGTTCATTGCTCCTCACCTGTCTGTGCTGCAGCTGCCGCTGCCGCCGGCGGTTGAGATGGGAGAGCTGCGCACCTTCACGCAGTGGGCCCTGCGCAAGCTGCACGTGCTGCACAGGTGCGGGGGTAATAGCTTGCTGAACTGCAAGTGCTCTCCTGGGTTCAGCAGCCGCTGGGGATGCCGACAAGGTTGAACAAACTGATGCGCTGGCCCCCAGTGCGGTGTGCCTCTCATCATCTTACCGGTCCGCCGATGGGTGACCGAGCAGCAACGTCGGTGAACATCCCCCAATCTGTTTCCCCTGTGCAGCGTGCTGGACTTGGTGCCGCCGCCGATGCTCACCCTTTTGCCTGCGCAGCTGCTGGACCACATGTTGCACCAATAAACCCCTCTGCTGCATTCTTGCTTCGCAGCGTGCTTGACTTGGTGCCGCCGCCGATCCTCACCCCTTACTCCAAGGGAGTGCCTGTGGTGAGGCTGGGATGCAATTTTGCCTTCGCATTCAACTGGATTGTATGCCGTGGCGGCAACTCAAACGAGCGCCCAGAGGGGCAGGAGCGGCGTTGCAAAGCAGCTGCACATTCTACCTGCCCTGTTGCCGCCAAGCTGGCCTCACCATGCCTCACCCAGCGCTGCTGCTGCTTTCCTTCCTCCCTTCGCAGTCGGCGGTGGGCACACACCGGGCAGCGGTGGCCGAGCTGCTGGCGCAGCTGCTGCGGTGCGCGGTCCGGGAGGTTTCTGGCGTTGCTCAGCACTTGCGGGGTTGTTTCCGGTTGAATGGTGCTCCTTTGTTGCAAGTATCTGCAGTGCCAAACTGCCTGTGGCAGCGCAGTTGGTCGCCGCTTCCCCTTCCCTCAGTCCCCTCATCTGCACCCCGTTCTCCATTCATCTGCCTGCAGCGCCGAGGCGCCGGTGGTTGCGCAGCTGGTGGCCGCTTCGGGTGTGCTGCGCCGCTGCGCCAAGATCGCGGTGGCGCACCCCAACTGCAGGTGCGGCAGCTGCTGCGTTTTGTACAGCCCATCGTTGATGGCATCAGTTGGTTGGATTGTGCTGTCAGCCTGCTCCTGCTCCTACTCAGTGTGGCATCCTCAAGCAAGGTGTTTCTTTACTAAAATGTTGCTCCCCATCGGCCTGCCCTGCCCTGCAGCGCCATCCACGGCGCTGTGGCCCGCTGCCTCAAGCTGTCCCTGTCCAAGCCAGTCGGCCAGGTGTGCGCTCAGTCTGTTGATACACGTTTTAACTTTGCAACCACAATTCGAACAGATGAATGCGATGTGCACCAGCTGCTTACTGCCCCCTACCACCCACCGCACTCCCTCTGCTCCCTCTCTCATTTACTCCCGCGTGGGTCTGTGGCACCAGCTGCTGGGTTCCGCCCCTTATCCCTCTTCTCACTCTCTCTCTCCCCCCCTCTTTCACTATTCTCATCACTCCCAGGTGGGCCTGTGGCACCAGCTGTTCGGCTCCGCCCCGCTGGATGCGCATGGCGGCGCCATCTCAGACGATCACGGCTCATCACTCAACCTGGCCGTCGAAGCAGCCGCCATTGCCAAGGCCGCGCAGCAGGCGCCCACCATCGGCAAGCGCGCCTCCAACGTGGGTTTTGCGCTGGCAATCGGCCAGCTGCTGCATGCAGCGACGACTGGGGAGCAGCTGGGAGCGGCCAAACGGGCGGCAGAGGAGGCGGCGGCGGCGGCAGCAGCAGCAGGTTCCGACGGTTCGCCTGCCGGAGGCTCTCCGCCCCCCGAGCAGCAGCAGCAGGGCGGCAGCAGCGGCGGCAGCAGCGGCGGCGGCAGCGAGGGCGGCAGCGAGGAGCCGCAGCAGCAGGGCGCATCGCCGCCGGGCAGTGCAGCTGCTTCGCTGGCTGAGGAAGACAACCCTTTGAAGGAGAAGCCGCTGCCGCCGGGCTTTGGCCTGCGACGCATCAGCAGCAGCAGCGCCATCCCGCGCGCCGCCTCGGCAGCCGTGTCAGGTGGGCTGGCAGGGAGTGTGGTGTTGTTTGCCAGGCCGCAACAGTGCCCAACCCACTGTTACTGAAGCGGTTTTGTTTGTGAGAGAGTGGTTGGCTGGCATGCTGAGCTGCTGTGCTTTCCCATGCACACGTGCTTGCAGACATGCCCGACGACAAAGAGTCGTTAGACTCACTTTATAGGCTTGCATGTGTTTTCAATCCTCCAAACCTGGCCTGTGCCCATGAATGTTGCAGACATGCCGGACGACAAGGAGTCGTGGACGGAGCAGCTGCACGTGCAGCTGTCCACAGAAGGTGGGGAGTATAACTGTGTCCTAGGCGTGGACGCGAGCCATTCTTGCAATGCATTGGCTGCCCCTGCAACCAGACGGGCCGGAGGTGCAGCATCTGTGGCAAGTGTGAGGGTGGCAGGCGTGTGGCGCTGTGCGCGGAATGCACACAGCCCGGCGGGGGTTTGATCCACGCATGAGGCAAGGGCCCAACCCAATATCGCCTCCCTTACGCCTGTGCAGACGCGTGGGTGGAGTTCAGCACGGGGCCCGAATGCCTGCTGCGCACGCTGCTGGCGGAGCATGAGGTGAATGCTTGCCACCGAGCGGCTTTTGTGGTTGCAAATGCACACCTGGGAGACTGCCAGCGGGGCTGCTTGCAAGGGACCCTGCTGCTTGCAAGTGGCGCTGGCTGCAAGTTTGCAACTGGCTGCACGCGGCTGGCTGCAAGTGTGTGCCCATCTCACCGCTTGCTCTCGATTCTATCTTGATGCAGGGCGACCTGGGCGGGCCGCGGCACAGTCAACACAGCCTACAATCTTTCCGCTCATTCCCACCATTCTCTCCCTACTGTGCCCTTCCCTAACGCAGCGTGACCTGGGCGAGCCGCGGCAGTCACAAGCCCCTTGGCGTCGTTCGCTCTTTCTCACGCCTCCTTGCCATTGTTGCCCCATCATTGTTTCGCAGGGCGACCTGGGCGGGCCGCGGCCGCGGCCAGGCGGAGATCCTGAGCCGGATAGCGGCGACGAAGACGTGTCTCCTGGCCAAATCATCAGGTGCGGATCGACAGGCGGCAACCTTTTATGCTTGGGTTGGGTTGGAAATTTGGCCCGCACTGAACAGCGGCGATGAGGACGTGTCTCCCGGCCAAATCATTAGGTGCGGAAGCATCCGCTTTGTGCGTAGGAGGTGCTTCACTCAGAAAGCTGCTGCACCAGCATTGCATTTGCGTTTTCTGCACATGCCCTGCCGTGTTTTCCTGGTGCACAGCGGGCAGGAATGCACTCGGATGCAGTGACATGAACCCAGCCCCGCTCACCATACCTCTTACACTGTTGTTGTCTGTGCAGCGGCCAGGAGCTGCTTATGATGCTGCGCGGCCTCAACCTGGGCGGCTTTTCGGGCGGCATGTGAGCGGGCTGCCCTCTGCCGATGGCTGCCAAGGGCGGGGCAGAATGACGGTCCACAGATAGAAGTCTTGCAGCTGCCAACAGCTCCCGACCGTCAAGCTGGCGGGCAGCTGTGGGCCCGTGCGCTGCCCTCAGGGCGAGGCGCGGCAGGCAATGATACAAGGCACACCTGCCAAGCTGACGCAGCTGCCCACTGCCCCGCCCAGTCCCCTGCACTCTGCCTATTTGTTCCTCCATCGCTCCGCTCTTCGTTGCTTTACCAACCACCGCTCCTTCACTGCTTTCACCCACCCACTCGCTGCTTCGCCTCAGTTGTGCCTTTGTGAGCGCGCTCGTTGCTCCCTGCTTTGGCCCTCCCGGCTGAATTGTTTCCACCCATGTTGCTTTGCTCTGCTGACCCCCGTGTGCGCGTTTTCCTGCCGTGCGGTCTGCCTCCCATAGCACCGCTGTTCCGCCGCCGCCGCGCCAGGCGCCTCTGCTGCGCTACGCTGCGCTCTGGCGCGGCGCGGCGTGCGCCCTGCCCCCACGTTTTTGCATTTTTGCCACCCCCAATGGAACGGACGCTTCGTGTGTTGACCACACCTGTGACGGCGCTGTGCATGCCCGCAACCACAAACCGCTCGTCGTGTAACCGCCGCACTGCGAGAATTGAGGCATGAGCAGTGGGACATGACCAGTGCAGCAGGAAGGCGGGCATGCAAAGTGGCGGAGATTGCTCATCTTGCAGCAGCCAACTGCTGCAGCTCGAGCACCAGGAGGCACCGGTGGCGGGTGCGGCGGCGGCAGGAGAGCCCGCGTGCCGGATGCTGCTCCTTTCGGCTCAGATCGCCATGTCTGCCGTTGCTTCCATGCCAGGCGGCGTTGTAGCATGCAAAGGCCCACTGCGCGGTTTGATGTGCTGCCGCCGCCCGGCATGAGCGCTTCCTCAGGCACTGCAGCAGCTTGCAGGAGTGCCTCGATACTCGGGAGGTTCCGCCGACATCCGATCAGGCTCCCGGGCCGCCACACGCTGCCCGCTCGGCTGACGGTGCAGCCGTAGGGCTCTCGGCGCTCGGGATCCCGCCGCCGCCATGCTGCGCTGCGCCCTGATCGCCGCGATACGGCAGCAGGGAGGCGCGGCGCCCGGCCTGCCTGCCGCCGCCGCTGCCGCCGCCGCCGCGTCGGCCGGCCGCTGGGCAGCAGGCAGCTCGGCTCAGCTGCGGTGGCTGTTTGGCGGGCTGGCACCCACAGATCTCAGTACAGTACTGGGCAGCGGCGGAGTGGAGCCGCACAGCCCGGCGTTCAAGGCCAACCGAGCGGCGATGGATGGCTTGATCGCACAGCTGGATCAAGGTGGGTGGAGCGGTGCGGATGTGGGCAGCAATTGCTGCCACGAAAGCCGCTGCTGTTAGCCCTCCTTGGACCTCGACCACTCTGCCAGTTGCCGCGCGCAAAGCCCTTGTTACCCTTAACCACCTGGGCCCTGCCACAGACATTGCCCACGTGCTGGCTGCGGGTGGCCCCAAGGCGGTGCAGCGCCACCACGAGCGCGGCAAGCTGCTGCCCAGGTGCGCTGATTGATGCTAATGCTGATGCCGACTTGCTGCCAAACTGCTGCTGCTGCTGTTGTGGCAGCAGCCGTCGAGTTCCACACACATCAACCTTTCGTCTGCCATCAAATCATGTACGTGCCTGTTCATTTTTCCAGGGAGCGCATCAAGCTGCTGCTGGACCCCGGTTCCCCTTTCCTGGAGCTCTCGCAGCTGGCGGGCAGGGGCCTGTATGGTGAGCAACATAAGTTCGCAACTCTTGCGAGTTGGGGATGCACCTTGGCATGCCTACCTCTACTTGTCACGCGCAATCAATGGCTGTACACAACTTGCAGAGGGGGAAGACGTGCCGTGCGGCGGCATCGTCACCGGAATTGGGTCCGTGCACGGCCGCCTGGTGGCGATCGTGGCCAACGATGCTACTGGTGGGTTCCATTCGTGTCACCTTCTGTTAGCTCTGGTTATCAAGCTCCCAAGCATGTGCGGAGCTGCAAAATGTGGTTGCGAGCACGGCCGCCTGGTGGCCATTGTAGCGAATGATGCGACGGGTGAGCTTGCTTTGGTTTCGTGCTGATTTTAGTGCCAACACTGCCACTCCTGCTCACCGGATCCGGTCTAACTGCTTGCTTTGAGCACTTTTGGTGAATGCAGTCAAGCGCGACACCTCTACCCGATCACCTCACCTCGCCGTGAAGGAGCACCTGCGGCTGCACGCTCAAATTTCTGCGCTCCACTTTGCGCCCACATTCCAGTTTGCTTTGCCCTTTTTGTTCTCCATCCACTGCAGTCAAGGGCGGCACTTACTACCCAATCACAGTGAAGAAGCACCTGCGGCTGCAGGAGGTGGCGCAGCGCTGCCGCCTGCCCTGCGTTTACCTGGTTGACTCAGGTCAGAGTAGTTTTGGTGACATCCCGCCCGATCATGCAACCGCCCTGCTCCCATCCTGTGTTGGGCCGCGCAGCGCGGCCGCCTGCCATGTGCCTGCTTGTGTACACACGATTCCAACTCAAAACCGCTGCAGGCGGTGCCAACCTGCCTCGCCAGGCGGACGTGCTTCGAGTAGTCTCAGCTGGTTTCACTATCTGACAACTCAAAGGGAGTTTTTCTTGTCTACTCACATTTACCTCGCAGGCGGCGCCAACCTGCCGCGCCAGGCGGACGTGTTCCCCGACCGAGACCACTTTGGCCGCATCTTCTACAACCAGGCAGGGCTATTGTACTGCTTTAAATTGTTGTTCTTGCATCGCCATATGGCTGCACTCGCAAATGCGTTTGGGGGCTAGCAGGAGCGCAGCCACTTTGGGCGCATCTTCTACAACCAGGCACGCTTTTTGTTTAACAACGGCTCAACACCAGTAAAGCAGTGCTTTATACTTTCTGCGCCATTTCGCTGCGCTCTACGAGCGCGCTTGGAGGTGGAAGGGGTTTGGCCACTTTCCTTCTTCTCTCCTTTCCCTTCCGGTGGTGCTTCCTGCTAGCATGGCTGTGAACTGGTTTGCCGATTATTGCTCGGCTCATTCCCTCTCCTTGCAGGCGCGCATGTCGGCAGCCGGCATCCCCCAGATTGCGGTTGTGCTGGGCTCCTGCACCGCCGGCGGCGCCTACGTGCCGGCCATGGCGGACGAGAGCGTGATTGTCAGGTGCGGTTGTCATGCTCATGCTCATGTTCAATGGAAGGGATGCGTATGTTCAGTGTAGTGTTGTGGGAACAGACCTAAGAGCGGCCATGGCCGACGAGAGCGTGATTGTCAGGTGTGCTTCCTGACTGACTGTTAGGTGTGCTGTCTAGTGTGATGTCTGCTGGAGCAGCAACATCTGCCTGTGTGTCCACACGCCTGCCCCCAACTGACCCGTGCTAAACCCGGTCGTATTGCTGCCGCTAAACCCACTTCTATTTGTCTTACACCGCAGGGGCAATGGCATCACCGTGCTGAGCGGCCCTCCTTCAATTGGTCTTGTCATGAGCACATTATTCCCTTCACCCTTGCAGGGGCAACGGCACCATCTTCCTGGGAGGTCCGCCCTTGGTCAAGGCGGCAACTGGGGAGGACGTGAGTGCGGAGGAGCTGGGCGGTGCGGAGCTGCACTGCACCACTAGCGGTGAGGTTTGGAGGGCAGCTGTTTGATCCTCTGTACGTTGACTGCATGTGTTGATGGGCAGGCTGCGCTGCACTACTAGTGGTGAGTCGAAATGAGGTGCCGCACTTGCAGCTTTTTGAAGTGCAACAAATATGAAAGAGGTGATAAGTTAGTGAGTGCGGAGGAGCCGGGCGGCGCCGAGCTGCACTGCACTACTAGCGGTGAGATTTGGAGGGCGGCTGTTTGAACCACTGAACGGGGATTGCATGTGTTGATGGGCAAGCTGCACTGCACCACCAGCGGTGAGATTTGGAGGCACAAATGTGAAGCGTGCAAGACAGCATTTGAGTTGGGTAGCGCAGGCGCGGCCTGCAGCGTACTGCCATGTGCTCCCCTTAGCTGTTCTGTCACCACAACGTCTGCAGCATCTCACCTTTGTTGACTGCAAGTTCGTTCTGCCTTGCAGGTGTGACTGACCATCTGGCAGAGAACGAGCCGCATGCGCTGAGCCTGGCCCGCAGCATCCTTGCGAACATCAACTCCCCAGCCCACGCCGCCATAGCTGCGCCCTGGGCCCAGCAGCAGGCAGCGCAGCAGCAGCACCAGCTGGCAGCAGCGGCAGGGGCGGCGGCGGCGGCAGGGGACGGCGGCAGTGCAGCGGCGGCGGCGGCGGCTTGGGAGGAGCCTCGGTTTTCGCCCGATGAGCTGCGGGGTAATTGCGGCTGTGCAGCGTGATTGTTTGGCTTGTGCCTGTTGGGATGGCACATCAACTTGCCTAGGCGTCATCTTTGCCGAACCCAAGCAGCCCTGGAAAGCGCCTTCTGCGCACACACTGCTGCGGCCTTTCCCTTGCTTACAGTTGTGCTTCTTTCGATGTGTTGCCATGCAGGCGTCATCCCAGCCGACCCCAAGCAGCCCTTTGACGTTCGGGCGGTGCTGGCACGCCTGCTGGACGGCTCGCGCTTCCACGAATTCAAGGCGCAGGTGAGGGGCACCACAGCATGCACAGCGTGCCATGTATTTCACAGCATGCGCAGCGGTGCTGGCCCGCCTTCTGGACGGCTCGCGCTTCCACGAGTTCAAAGCGCAGGTGAGGGGGGGGATTACAGCATGCACAGCATGCGCAGCAGTGTTGGCCCGCCTTTTGTATCGACCTGCTTGTTCAAGATGTAAAGCAACACCTACAGAGTGGCGCACACCCTGCTGAATGCAGTACGGCCGCACGCTGGTGACCGGCTTTGGCAGCCTGTACGGCATGCCCGTGGGCATAGTGGCCAACAACGGTGCGCTTTCATTTCCTGTTCAGTTGTTGTGGGTACCCACAACGCGTTTGGCCTGAACCACTGTCCCAGCACGTTGGTGGGCATACAGTACAGTGTAGTGGCCAACAACGGTGCGCTTGGGCTGTTTTAGCTCTTTTTGTTTCGCCAGTTTTGCCTGATCGCCTCCCTTGCTTGCCTGCGGGATCGGCAGCACTTCATCGCTGGCTGCCCTGGCTTCGTGTGCCCCCCACCTCCCACCCAACCTGTGAGCCACTTCGCCGCTTTCACCAACCATCGCAGGCATCCTGTTCTCTGAGGCCGCGCTCAAGGGCGCGCACTTTGTGCAGCTGTGCGCGCAGCGCCGCATCCCCCTGCTCTTCCTGCAGGCAAGTTCAGTTGAAACTACAGGGGTTGGAGTGAAGTTACCTGTATAGCTGTACAACCGTTGCAAGGTTGGCCGTGCAGCTGTGCATCGCATCCCCCTGCTCTTCCTGCAGGCAAGTTGGTTCGAAATTCAGAACGGATCAGCCTGTAGCTGTCCAGGGTCGGTTGCGTCTCACTGCTGCAAGTTGCTCTCTCCTGCTGCGCGTGCACGTGTAGGGTGGTTGGGGGCGTAGCCCTGCCTGCCCAGCGCCTGGCCGCGTATCAGACGCAGTGCTGTTGCCTCTCTTTCTCCATTTTCTCAACCGCAGAACATCACTGGCTTCATGGTGGGGCGCAAGTACGAGGCCGGAGGCATCGCCAAGGATGGAGCCAAGATGGTGATGGCGGTCGCAAACGCGGATGTGAGTACATTAACTGCACTACTGATTTCTGGGGTTCAATTTGTTAGATTCTGTCTCAGCCAAGGATGGAGCCAAGATGGTGATGGCGGTCGCAAACGCGGACGTGAGTACATTAACTGCTGATTGTTTAGGTTCCATCTTTTAGATGCGCCTGACCCTGCCTGTCCTGTGTTGCTGGGGTGTCAAGTGCCGGCATGAGCACATGCCTGCTCCCAACACATGCCGTGCTGCTCACATTGGACCACACACTGTCATGCTGTGCTGGGCCGATGAGTGCTCATGCCATGCCACCGCTGCCTCCTTTGTAATTGCCCCGGACAGGTGCCCAAGCTGACGCTGCTCATCGGCGGCTCCGCACAACTGGCCTTAAAAGCTCATGATGTGCTAATGGCATTTTCACACAACAGGTGCCCAAGCTGACGCTGCTCATCGGCGGCTCGTTCGGCGCGGGCAACTACGGCATGTGCGGGCGCGCCTATTCTCCGGACTTCCTCTACATGTGGCCCAATGCACGGCGAGTGGTGGCAATTAATTTTGTGGTTTCTCTCGGTACCGAGATACCGGTATCTAGCGTGCCGGCAGTTTATGGCATGTGCGGGCGTGCATGCTCAATTGACTCCCTACATGTGGCCCAATGCGCGGTGTGTTGTTCGCTGCTTTCTGCTCTCTTGGTGCAAATGCACGCTACTGTCCTGCTGCTTGGTCCCAGTCCATATGCGGGTGCGCCGACGCGGTGCAAGTGCAAGACAACGAGGGGGCCACTGCGGCAAGCGTGCAACGGCGCTGCTCCTTTTGCAAGCAGAGAAGCAACCGCATGCCACCTAGCAAACAGGCAGCCTGCCGCTCTCTGCCTCCCTGCGCTTGCTCGCAGCATCAGCGTCATGGGCGGCGAGCAGGCGGCCACGGTGCTGTCCCTGGTTGAAGCCGAGAAGCAACAGAGTATACCATAACAATCCTTCGCATTCCTTCCTCCGCAGGATCAGTGTGATGGGCGGCGAGCAGGCGGCAACAGTGCTGTCACTGGTTGAGGCAGAGAACCAACTGCCCTCTTCCTCCCTGCCCTCATCACTTGCAGAATCAGTGTGATGGGCGGCGAGCAGGCGGCAACAGTGCTGTCCCTGGTTGAAGCCGAGAAGCGGGCGCGGGAGGGGCAGGAGTGGCCCGAGGACGAACGCGAGTACTTTAAAGAGCGCATCCGACAGCGGTAAGTGGTTGTTTGTTGTGGTGGTGGTGCTGGTGGCGGATATATGACGTGGGCAGAAGTGGCGCAGGGCCAGCGGCAACGTGTTTGGGAGCGCATTCGGCAGCGGTGATTGAGAGGGCAAGAGCCCGCCAGCCGCTCAACTCTGCTAACCCACAACTCTTGATTTACTGTGGCCCCGCGCAGGTATGACCGGGAGGGAGAGCCCGGCTTCGCCTCGGCGCGCCTGTGGGACGACGGCGTCATTCGGCCGCAGGTGTGCGGGGCCGCGATTTTAATTTTCCCCTGAGCAACTACTGACGTGTTGGCTGTTGTTGAGCCCCGCAAGCCAGGACGGCCGTGTAGGCTTTGCCACTCGCTGCTGTTTAGTGCCACGGCGTACAGCCTGCAAACCTTGCTGCCGTATCCCCTCATTGCACAGGACACGCGCATGGTGCTGGGGCTGAGCCTGGCCGCCGCGCTCAACCGGCCCCTGAGCGACAGCCGCTTCGGCGTGTTCCGCATGTAAGACTTGAACGAGCAACCGCAGCTCACAGACCGGACCAGTGCGCTTGGACCTGTGGATTTGGCTGCACCCGGCTGCACGTGCACGCCAAACTGCGAGCCGCCGGCTGGTGCACAACGGCTGCCTAAACCGCTTCAGTTCAACATCCTGTACATTACTCCGCTTGCACCGCTGGTTTGGAACGCCCTTCTTGCTCCCAGGGTTTGTACACTTCGCCCTGTAAAGATCAGTTGCATGCGCCTCGTGCACGTGCGGCACATAGTCAGGTTGCACGGCAGGCGGGTTTGGGCAGCTGTGCTTGCGGAGCAGAGGCGGCTGGCTCACTGAGGGTGCGCCCCTCCCTCCTGCAAGACCTCGCTTGCTAGGCTTCCGCACCGCTGCTTCGCCGGCTGGGGAGCGCAACTGGTAGATCCTCTGCCACAAGATGTGATGGCGCTGCGACCTGTCCAGACTGCCCCGACTACACAAAGTGATCTTTGCTGACTTGCTGTCGGTCGTGCCAATCTTGCATTGGGGAGTCCACACATACGCAGTCATGGGACAGCACATCGCTGCACAGCAGAAGCCTGGACGCAGGGCGTGGCCAGGCTTCTGCACAGCGTCTCATGTGCTGCCTGGGCGCCGCTGGCATTCTCTGGCTGCATGGCATGTGCATGCCCTTCGCACCTGTGGGGCCTCCACAACTCGCAGCGACAAGCTGTTGTAATGGAACATGCAATCTAGAGTGCGTGGGAGCGATCAACAGGGTTACTAAGTGCAGTTGATTGGCGCAACCGCCTCCGCAGCTCCGCTGGGATCTGACCGGGGAGGAGAGCGGCGGCTGCGGGCACCCCCGTTGCTCAAAGCTTGGGTCGATGGGCCTGCGCGTTAGGATATCTTGGGTCCGAAGCCGCCCTAGAAGATGTTCCGAGCGCTGAAAGGGCGAGGGAGGGCTGCATGCGCGCAAGGAGCCGGGGCTGCATGGAGGGAGGGTTGGCACGTCCGGCAGTCCCGCGACCGCTATTTACCGGCACCGCATCTCTGTACAAGCACAGAGCAGCGCTCTCAGCCCCGCAGCAAAGCTCTGGAGCCTTTGCGACTGGAAAGGGCCCGATGCAGTAGCGCCCGGCCCGCCCACCGCCTTTAGGAGCTTGCTGTTTCAAAGCACAATCGCTAGGCGCGGTGGAGCAGGCCCTGCAAGCCGCTCCATCGACTCACCACGCGCTTGGCCGCGGACAGGCCCCCGCCTCGCTGCGTGGCCCCTCCCAGGTCAGTATCGCCGCTGTCTAGCAGCAGCAGCAGCCCCGGCCCGCCGCGTGAGCCACACGCCCGGTTCTGCGCCGCCGCCGCCGCCGCTGCACTGCCGCCGCTTGCTGCCGCCCCTGCACTACTTGCCCCTCCTGCTGCCGTGCTGCCGTCTGCGTTGTGCTGTGCCTGCAGCTTCACTGCTCCACCCATCGCCACCTCTCACCAGCCTCCCGCCTACCTTCCGCCCTTCGCAGCATCCCCGCACTCCCGCCCCTCTAGCCTGACGCACAACCATGGCCTCGCGAGTGGGCAAGCTGGGGTCGCCAAACGGCAGCGGCGCGGCACTGGGCGGCAGCGGCGCGCCGTATGCGGGTGCTGGCCTGCCGCCGCGCACGCCCGAATCAGCGCTCACCGCCGCCAGCCGGGCTCGGTCGGCGCGCAGCACCCACAGCGGCAGCGCCACCCCTAGCGAAGACATGTCCATGTCTCTGGCCAGCGCAGCCACCTCTTTCTCCTCGGCCGCCGATGTGTGCCTGTTTGCGCCGGCGTCCACAGAGGACGCTGTGCACGCTGTGCCTGCCCTGCTGTCCCAGCTGCTCAGCGGGCGCACCGACGAGCAGGTGTGTTGGATTTTGATGGGGGGGAACCATTGCTTGCAGCTTGCTGTGTGTGTCCCTTGCTTTCAGTCGGTGTTAGCAGCCATGCTGCGCTGTTGATGTGGCAGGCTGGGTCTCTTCCCTGTACCAAACACCCGCCCACCGGCTGTTCACCCCACCCACCCCTATCCTTCACCTCCCTCTCCCTGCCCCCCCACAGGTGCTCGCGGCCCGCAAGCTGCACGCCTACTGCCGCCACTGCGGCCGGCCGGTGGAGGCGGCAATCGTGGCAGCGGGCGGCACCCACATGCTGCTCATCATGCTCGATTCGCTCGACAGAGTGCTGCGGGATGTGTGCACGCGCCTGCTGACGGATCTGGCAGCGGATGATCGTGTGCGGTGAGTTTTGGGAACAGCTGTGATGGCTGCCTCTGTTGCTGCTGCCCTTGCTGCTGCTGCCCCTGCTGCTGCTGCTTCCTGCTGCTGCCATCGCCGCTGCTGCGGTGGCGGCGGCGGCGGTGTTTGGCTTTTCCCAAGGGCTCAACGGGTATGCGGCCTAGTATCAAGGGCGTGGCTGTGACTCTTCAAGGTTTTTCTTCTCCCCACCCTCTTATCCATGCAGGGCCGAGATCCTGTCGTCCCCCGGCGGCACCGCCAAAGTCATTCAGTTGATTTACAAGGGCATTTTCGGACTCATTTGTTTCCATGCTTCTCCACACCGTCTTCTGTGCAGGGCCGAGATCCTGTCATCCCCCGGCGGCACCGCCAAAGTCATTCAGCTGATGTACAAGGGAATCCTGGATGGGCAGGCCTCGGCCGGCCGCTTCCTGGAGCTTCTAGCGGGGTCGAAGGATGAAGCCGTGCAGGCGAGTGCAAGCAATGATCTTTCACGGCTTGTTTTGTGCCAAGTTGCGATGGGCAGGCCAAGTGAATGGCAGCGCTTGTTTGCAAGCCGCGTCTTGCCTGCGGCAGCTGCTTGGCTGTTTGCTGCCTCATGCTGCCGGGCGGATTCACAGACCGAACGGCGCCGGCAAGCTGCTTGCAGCCCAGTGCTGGCACTGCCTTCCCGTTATTTGCCGCTTGCGCAGGCCGCGCTGTGCCACTCCCAACATCGTGCTCATGCTGTGCCGCACGCTGCCCGCCCATTCCACTCATGTTTTCTTCTCTGTTCCTCCTGATTGCAGGCCGCGCTGTGCCACTCCAAAGTGGTCCGCATGCTGTGCCGCACGCTGGAGGGAGCACCCACGTCACGCGCCCGCGGCGCCGCCCTCGCCGCCCTGCAGGTGCATGCTCAGTCTCTGGCTTTTATCCGGTTTGTTTCTGGCTAGAGGGCTGGTTGGTCAGGAACAGGGAGGAAGCGGCCCCTGCTGTCAGTAAGCGATCATCGCGTTGCGCATCACTCTAAAAAGTCCCACCTGCCGTCGTGCCCCGCAGGCCTTTTGCCGGCAGGACGCAGCCAACCTGCGCAAGCTGGTGTGGAGCGGCGGCGTGGCCGCCCTGATCGGCGTGCTGCAAGCAGGTGGGTTTGTGCACTGGTTTGGTGCTGCGGGTGTGTGCACGCGTCCGGCGAGTCAGCTGCTGCTAGGCCGTGCTTCACCTGCTATGTGCCTGACCGGCCCATTCGCCTGTCACCCCAGTCCGCCCTGTTGAACCCCGTTTCCCCCGCAGCCGACGCGCCGGCGGCGCAGCAGGCGGCGGCGCTGCAGCTGCTGGGCGCAGCGGTTGCGCAGCAGGCGGATGCAGCCGCCAGCCTGGCTAGCGAGGATGCCATTGCCGCGCTGGCACAGTTTGTGGGTGCTCCAGAGCAGCCGCTGGCGCAGCAGGCTGAGGCAGCCGACATCCTGGTCAGAGTGGCGGCTGTGCCGGTCAAACGAGCGGGGGCACAACAGGCGCTGACAGACCACGTCCTGCCTCGAGCCTTTGAGATTGTTCACGAGGCGGCGGCGGCGGCGGGGCAGGGCGAGGCAACCACCCCACGCGGCAGCGGCGGCGGCGGCAGCGCCGCCGACCAAACCGCCGCCACACCTGAAGCACCCTCTCTTGGCAGCAGCCTGAGCAGCAGCGGCAGCCCGGCCGCGGCTGCCTGCCGCAGCCCAGCAGCCGCGGCGGCAGCACCCAGCACCGGCGATGCTGCAGCGGCCGAGGCGGCGCAGCGGCGGCGGCTGCAGGCGGCGGCCGCCGCCATTGTGGCGCAGCTGGTGCAGCAGGATGCCGAGTGCTGCCACTCCATCCTGTTTCACTCCCAGCTGCTGCGCCCCGCTGTGCACATGTTGATCAGCGGCGGGCGCTGTGCCGCTGCGCAGCAGCTGCTGGCTGCAGCCAAGGCGTATGCAGCCGGCCTGGGCGGTCCGCCCAGCCCCCACAATGGCGGCAGCGGCGGCGGCGGTTCTGCCGGCAGCAGCGGCGCCAGCGACAGCGGCGCCAGCGAGGCGGCGGCGGCGCTGGCCTAGCTTGAGAAACGAACAGATCGTTCTCAGGCAGGCGTGAGTTGCGCAGTTGAGTTAGTTAGGCGATGGCCGCCCGGCGGCGATTGATGCGTTTCAGCCATAGGTAGCTCACTCAGCCAGTAGCAGCACATTCCACCGTACTTTGACCTCCCGCCACTACCCTTGAGCCCGATTGTGTATTTACCTGACCTTTATACTGCTGTGTCTACTGGATTGCTCCTCCTCGATTTGTATTTGTGACAACCTCCAATTGTAAAGCTTGCAGTTGGCAAGAATGCAGCAAGAGGAGCAAGAGCTCAGGCGAACAGAACAGCCTGAGCAGATGGCTGGCTGGTTTGTTGCACTTTGCAGCAGGCAGGCGCCCACTCGCATGATCACCAAAGAGCTGTGTTTCACTTTGCAGGCATCATGCTCGGCGATGCTGGTTGGCAATTTCACCATTCGAGGGTCGCTGCTGCGGCGCCGGCCACCCCGCGCTGCGTGCGCTATGTGCAGAGACTTGCAGAACCGGCTTCTGGGCACCCCGCTGGCGCCGTGATTCGCTATTTATCTGTGAGAACAGCTTGCCTCAAGCGAGCATGAGGCGAGCGACGGTCTTTGGCGTGCTCGCGCTGGCGCTCTGCGCCCTACAGCCCGCCGGCGCCTGGCCCATGATGATGCCGCAGTGGGGAGGCATGGGAGGCGTGCGCGCGGGGCGGCGCGGCGACATGCCGATGATGGCCGGCTGCCAGGTGCGGCGATGTCGCATGCGCAGCGGTGGGGCGGGTGCAGCGCGCATGCGGGCTGGGTGGGACCGGCACGCTTGTTTGAACGGACAAGCAGTCCCATTGCTGGCCTCTGTGGTTGCACAGTGCGACCAAGTTCCTGCAAGCTGGTTTCATTAGCAGCAGCTAGGTGGCGCCCCTCCCCTGCCCTCAGCCTGCCCTTCCGCCGTACCTCGCTTTCCGCTCTGCCGCCGTACCGACTGGCAGGCTCTTGTACACACATCCCACTCTGCTTTGCTCTGCCATGTCTTGCCCGAAGGCCATGCGTGAGGGCAACAGCGTGGTGCTGAAGGGTCTCAAGTTCAGCGGCGGCGAGCTGAGCGCGGCGCAGCTGCCTCGCCACCCGCAGACGTGGCAGGAAATGGAGGTGGGTCCTGCCATGCGACGGGAGGTGATGGCGGCACTGTCTACTGCTTTCATGCGTCGCCTCCGAGCCGCTTGCAATGCACGAACATGCGTGCCTCTCCTGCCTGACATCTGCCACAGGAGATGATGGCTGAAATGATGGGCGGCAGCGAGGAGGGCCAGGCGAGGCGTCTGGAGTGCCAGAGGCAGATGGATGAGGGTGAGCAGTTCTGTTGAAATGTTTAGGCTGGCTGGCCGGCTGGCTGGCTGGCTGGCTGACTGCTGTTTGGTGGGGTGCAGGCTGACAGATTGCCCGCGCCTGTTTTGTGAACCGAAGCATCAGCCATCAATCACGCGCTGTCAATGCTGCTGCTATCTGCCGCAGCCTCCGGCGAAATGCGGCTGCGCATGGCAGCCCCCGCCGGCTGCCGTGCCGGCCGCGTAGCGGTGTGGTGCGAGCAGTGCATGATGCGTGGCCAGCAGGTGGGTGTGCCAATCTTTTCTTGGTTATTGCTGTATGGCCTCATTTCACACTGCTGGCTTACAAGCAGCTTTCGGTGTGGAGCAAGCGCGAGCGCTGCATGATGCGCGGCAAGCACGCAGGTGTACAGCTACAGTTGCTTCTGATGCCTGGTCGTCCGCTGGGTGGCATGGCACAGATATGGAATCAGCTGCTGCACAGGAGGCAGCCAACAGCGCAGCCCTTCTCACCGCAGCTGCCCTGCCGTGCCCCCTGCCTCTCTCCCTCAGGTGACTCAAATGCTGTCCAGCCGGACGGTTGGCGTGCCGGAGGGCAAGCGGGCCGATGGCACCGCCCTGGTGGTGGTGCTCAAGGGTGCCGTGCTGCAGGAGTGAGGCGGCTTCGAGCTTTCAGATCGCACCCAAATAGATCGTACTGATGCCAGTGCTTCCTGGCACCCCAGCAGCCTGTGGGCGACTGAGCGAAGGCATCATTCCCAACCATGTTACTGCGGCTGAATGAAGGGCCATGCTTGCAACGATTTATTTATCCATTTTCCAGCACCACCTGCATGAACTTTGGCGAATCAGCTGCTGCCGCCCTTGCCACTGGCACCTTTTTATGCCATGGTAATGCTGCGTTCACATGCAAGCGAGAGATCAAAAACGATGGAGGACTGGCAGACAGACAAAAATGATTTGCATCTCGTGTGTTGAAATGCAGTTTGTGAAACACCTTGCTATTGCGTGCAAAGGAAAATGCAGAGTGCTGTGCAAACTGGTGGCGCGAGTGAGGGCGACGACTGGTTGGCCTGGCCCAGATGCCAGCAAGAAGGATATCCGCAGGGCGAGAGGCAGTGCCTGTGACGTGCGAGCGATGCAAAGCACAGAACAGAGCGCCAACGGGCACCGGTGATGCTCCAGCTGCAGCCCACTGGGCAGAGGCGGCAAAAACGGTATCGTGCGGCATGGCGCGGCAGCCTAGCTACTCTGCCGCAGCATCGGTGCCATTGGTGTGGAAATACTCTTGGAAATACACCTCCTTGACTTTTGCATCAGGATCCACCACGGCTACTGCGATGCACGTCGACACGCCGATGGAATCGAGCGCTGTTACCATGTTTGGCACGTATCTGCATACCAGGGCCACGGGTGAGCAGGTGAACTGGGCGGCAGGTTACATCTGGCGAGGAGGCCCAGATTCAAGAATGGCTCATGACAGGACAGACGCCCGCTGCTGCTGTACCACGGCACCCCGCTTTGCGGCCCGATCACCTCATGATTGTGGTTGGAGAGTTGAGCTCAGGCAGGTCCCGGAAGGCATCCCAGACCGGCGTGGTTGCATCGAACACAGAAGTGCCGTTTGGGCAGTTTGGGCCGTCTGATAAGAACACTGCTCCCAGTGCAGCCTGTGCCTCTTTGCCGCCCTTTGCGATTGCTTCAGCCAGTGCTTTAGCCGCAGTTTTCACAGACTGCTTGCACACAATGTCGCTGAAGGCCTGTTGCTCAAGAGGGGTTGGAACAAGCAATGATCAGCTCAGCAGGTCAGGGCTGATGACGGAGTGCACTGCTGATGTGGCTGGTTGGCCGCGCATGCACGTGTGCATCCAGGCTGTCAACTGCCCACCTTCAGTTCTTTCTTAGGAGGGTCATCCGTCCCAGAGCTTCCTGCACACGAGCAGAGCAATGCGCCATAGTTTCAGCCCTGGGGCCAGCCATATGCGTGCTCTGTATGCAGGCGGATTTGTGAGAACAATGGCAGGCACATGCGCTGAGCAAAGGACCCTGGGCCGATCGCTCACCGTGCGGTCCGTTTGAAGGATCTTCCTCCCAGCCGGTACCGTTGAAAGTTTTGCAGATGATTGGGTCGATCTCATCCATATGCATGCTGGTGCCCAGCAGTCCGATCGGCAGAGTCTCGCCGCTTGGGCTAGGCCAAACACCCAGGCGTTTGCCGGTGTGCACTTGCTCGACCGCCAACACTTGGGTGAGCGGGGGCTGCTCGGCAACAGCCACTGTGATGCACAGAGGAAGGCCGATTTCGTCGGCCGCTCGCACAATGGCAACTGCATATCTGCAGACAGAGCACAGCAGGGAGCGGGAGTTTTGAAGAGCTGAGGTTCCTCTAGATCCTTTTGCATTGCTTAGCACAGCGGCAACTCAGTACTGTAAGCGCACTTCATGACTGTCCTCGGGTCGGTCATCACCGGCTGGAGCGCCAAGGCTTGGTGTGCAGGCGGGAGGGTGTTTGGGCTCGTCTCGGTCAGCGGTTTTGTGCAGGGATAGCTGGGTGAGAAAAACGCCGCCACAGCCACACGAGCGCTGGCACCGCCGGCAGTAACTTCTTCCAGCAGCTGCTCGGCTGCGCCTTCAGCGCTCATGGCACACATGACATCTGCCAGCGCCTGCCATGGGAAGCATGATTAGGAAGGAGTGTGAGTGCGCGTTGTATGGCTGTGTGTGAGCTACCGGCGAGTAGCAGGCAAGCTAGGCTGTCACCACGCAGTGCCGCCCCAGGCTAAGCCGACAACACAAGGAGGGGTGGCCGCACGTGAAGGGCGGCCCCCATTGGGCCCACCTTGATGTCACTCTCAGGCGGCATGGCGCTCCCAGACGCGCCAAAGTAGGTCGACCAATCTACGGTGTGCTTGCGGGTCGTCCCATTGAACGTCGTGCAGTGGGCCCTGATGCCATTCTTATCGAGTCGCAGGTTGACGAGCACAGACACATCGGGCAGCGGGCCCGTGGTGAAGTTGTCCAAGCCCTCGCCCAGATCCAGGCTGGCAGGCGGGGGATCGCTCCCGCCAGCAGTTGCATTCCTGCCGCAGGCCGCCATTGCAGTGAAGCTGCATGAGTAGCAGGGACACACGTGCGTGAGTGCTCGAGTGATCACGGCGTGCAGGTGTGCATGCACAGGCTTTCGATGACATGCAGGCCGGTGCCAGTGCATAAGCCTCACAACTGGGCAGCCGTATCCGCCGTGGCAGGGTTGCTGCTGGCGGCAGCAAACTCAGATGTGAGCGCGGGCAGGCAGTCGGTCATGGCTTTGCTGGTGAACGCCTGGCAGCACGGGCTGTCGGCGGTCGGCTGCCCTTCGCCACACTTGCTCAGTGCTGTGGCTAAGGTGCTGGTGCATGTGATGTCAATGGCGGCCAGGCGCCGTGCCTGCAGGAGGGGCAAGTGAGCGCACAGATTGGACAACCCAAGGAATAGCACGCACACACCGGATCAGCAACAGTGCAAAGGGAGAAATAAAGGCTACACGCTCCGGCGCGGGTTGAAGGGGGCTGTGTCACTGCCGCGTAGCGGCGGCAAGCGGCAGCGCGGCGGCGACTGCACCCCAACCGCGGAGCCCCCGACCCTGCCTCTACTCGTTCCCACAGGCCAGATGCACCCTTCCCCAGCACGTTCTGCAGGCGCACCTGCCGGAGGACGGGCCGGTCGGCACAAGCCGCCGTCGCCAGCCACAGCAGGCCTAGAAAGAGAGCCAGGTGCGCCTTGATCATGTTCCAGGTCTCGGAAGATTTCAGCTGATGTCGAATTGGGCGAGATGAGGAGTGGGACTCAGGATACTGGTCACGCAGCTGCTCTCGTGCGCAGCTCCCACACGCAGCCTCCGGCTTGTTTCTCAGCTTGCCCCACACGCCACAGTCCGACACACCTTCAACCAATCCTGCACCCCCATCCCCGACGGCTGCAGCCGGCAAACCAGCACAGACCCAGCCGGTTTGCTCACACCCCAATGCCTCGGGCTGCTCAATTGGTTGTCCTGGCCCTGTTAACGACGTGCTGCTATGCAGCGCGGCGCCCGGTGAGTGTGGCGATGGCGCCGCCTCGCCGCTGCCGCCGGCCGCTTGGCCGCACGCGCACGCGCCTCGACGGCCGCTCAAGGGATTTTGAGGGCTGACGAGCCTTGGGGGAGGCTTTGCTGTGTGCGTTTTGCGAGGTGTATAGCATGCCGCCGGGATGCAAGCCTTGCGGGCCTGTACTGTAAGTTGGCTCACGGGATTGTGCACGGATGTCGCCGCCGCTCCGATCATGGCAGCGGCCACATGTGCCCCCAGCCCACTCGTCGCCATCACTCGCCGGCAACGCCACCATTCCTTGCTTTGGGAGCTCTCACAGACCTCCCTTCTTCACGCTGGACCACTGCACATGCAGGGTGTTCGCCGCTCGCTCCTGGCCCCAGCTGTGCTGGGAGACGGTGTCCTCGATGGCTGGTCGACTGGCGACTGGAGATTCGGCTTGCAAGGGATGTGGTGCGAGAAGGAGGAGCCAAGCACGGGAGTTTGGGAGCGTGACACCACAGCTCCACTGAGAGGTGCGCACCAGCCGGGCCAACTCGCAGTCCACTCTAGCGCAGCACCCAGCCAGAAGACGATGGACAGGTCGAGCAGTGCCTTATAACTAGCCCTTTCTCCCCTTGCCTCCATACAGAATCAAACACTGTTGAAAGTCTGAAACTGGCGGAGTTCACTACATATCAAGTCAGCCACAGCTGGTCTCTGTTTTCTTACTTGTCTAGATCTCGGGGCACCGCAGCAGCCTCTGAGAGCCATTGCCCGAAGGCTGCCAACCTTGTCGACTGCTGCTTGTCAAGCCTGCCTGCATTCTTGCCCCTTGCAGGATCTTCGCGACAACATCTGCAACAGCTCGACCACCCTTGGAGCCAAACTGCTCACCAGTGCCTTTACCCAGGGCGGCGAGCAAGCACAGGCGGCGCTGACCATCGCCGCCGTTCTTACCTGCCCATCCTACCTTGATCCTGACGGCACCAAGATATATAGCGCGATGACCCGCGCTCTATTACCAAAGTGAGGAGTCGCCTTCATGTTGCTCCATAAGCTCTGTGGGCACCATCCGAGCATGGGCTTGTCTCCAGCCATTGAATGGCGGCGTCAAAAGTGCCGCTTGCACTCGCTTGCTGAAGCTTGCTGGCACTTGCGCAAGCATGCTGGGTCTCATGAGAAGTTCGTCGTCACTGCCGTGTGTACTGCAGAATCATGGCAGCCATCGCCGAAACAGGCAACTCCACTGGCATTGCGGGCTGTGTCACGTTCACAAACGTGGACAATGGGCAACTGCTTGATATGGAGCGCATTGCATTTGGCACCGCTGTGCCGTGGCCAGGGCCGAACAAAGGTCTAGAAGTGATGGTGTCACTGTCCCCAGAGCGTTGTCAAGTGTACAATGCCACTGAGGGCATATTTGTTGAAGACCAAACCCAACCTCTGCTAGGTAGGACGGAGCACTAGAGCATAGTATTGATCAGTGACAGTTGACAATCTGTCATCATGCTGGCAGCGCGAATTCATGAGATATGTATGCTTTTGATCAACACCGTCAAACTTGCACTGCACACCTGCCCCTTGCTACTGCAGAAACCGCCACATCATGGTCGCTGCCCCCGCGTGCTGAGTATCAGGCGAGTTATATGTCACTTGCCTGAAGGCTTAGATTGCATTCCTGGCTGGCAGCGGCTGCATGCTATTCGTGCATGCCTGCCAGTGCAGCCAAAGCAGGGATAGCTGAGTGCACTTTCAGTGGTGCGGTCGGTGCCGCAGGTCCTGCTGGATGAGTTATGTGTCCTTGGCGCAGCTGGCGCTCCCCTGCTGGTGGAGGCTTTTGCAGCCGGAGGCGACCCGGCACGGCTTGCGTATGCAGCATGGATGGATCCGAGCTGCCCGGGTGACAGCACCGGCCAAGCTGTTCTGGACGCATTTGACGTGATGTGGGAAACCACAGAATTCAGCGACCCAGCCACTGCATGGAGGTGATATTTGCGCCCATTCACATTCATTGTGCAATGACCGTCATGCCGCTGCCTTATCTTTGCACCCGCCCGCCTGACCCAAGCGCCGCCTTCCTGTTGCAGCTACTTGGAAAGCTATCTAAAGGCAGCTCAAGCCAGCAGCGACACAGTCTGCATTTCTGCCGCGGTACTGGACCGCAACGAGCAGCCCCTCGGGTCACGCACATTCCGCACCGGACCGCCTTGTCCTGCCGCACCCGCCAGGTAAGACAACAGCTCCACAGCTGGCTTGATTAACTGCCAATGTGTTCCTCCCGCCATCTATCAATCAACCCCCTTTTCCAATGTCCGTTTCTGCAGCCCTCAAGTCCCTGCCTCACCCGACATCGGTACTGGCCCCCCCGCCGGCAATACCACCAGTGCAACCTCCAGCAGCAGCACCTCAGCGGGCATGATAGCTGGCATTGCCGCAGGTGTTGCCGTTGCGCTGCTTGCCGCAGCAGCTGCTGCCTTCTTTGTGCTGCGCCGGCGCCGCCGAAACCGGGCTCAGACCGAGGATGCAGATGACTGGCTCAAGCCCGAGGAAGAGCTTCATTCAACCGGCACCTGCAGTGCGGCTGAGAATGGTGCCAGCTCTGGTGCCTTTGGCGCCACGGCGCAGCCCCGGGGGGCTCCAATGGCCGCCCCCCCTGCGGTGCCCACTGCTGTGTTTGTTGCGCCGGCGGATGAGGTAGCGACGCTGCCGACAGTGCAGGAGCCTTTGGACGATGATGAGACACTGGGGACCTACCCCACCCGGCCAGGAGCCCCCTGCCCTGCCAGCCTGGCTTCTATCGTGGCTGCAATGCCGGCGGCTGGCACGCCGCCGGCTGCCTCCCCGGCCGACAGCCTGCAGGTGAACAGCTGGTTGCACAGTGTGCAATATGTGGCAGTGTACGTGCCACTGAACGCCGGCTTGAAAATTTAGGCAAGTCCTTAGCCTGACCTGCAGTCGGGCCCGTTTGCTGCAGTCCTTAAACACCAGCTAGCTCTCTTGGTGCAGGCTGCCCAAGGCACCGCTCATCCGCCAGCGGCAGCCAACCCCCACTCCGGCCACTCGAACCCTGGCGGCGGCGTCAACACAGGCTCCTGCCCCACCACCCAGCCTGGCACCCCCTCCCCTGCCAATACTGTGACGCGCACAGCTGGCGCGCCATCCACCCGCACTTCTGTGGATGTGCAAGCCCTCGCCTCCGACCCTGTGATGGCTTACATCCGCTCCAACCTCGTGGCATCTGTGGTGAGCTTAGTTTGGGACTCACATGCCACATTTCGCTGTTCAGTGCGCAGGGCAATTTGGCGCGCCTGCTGATGGTGTGCCGCTGCCCCGCTGGCTGCTGCTGTTGTGCGCTGCTGCCCCACATTGCTTGCTTGCTGCGCATGGTCCCATGCCTGCGTGGGATACCAGTGTGCAGCCTGAAGAGCATCATCACAGTGACAAACATGCTTGCAAACCTGAATTGTCTGCGCCCTTTGACACACGAACTTTCATCCACTCAAACCCCCCGCAGGCATCTGGCGCTAGCCAGCTGAGCCGCGCCTCGGCGGCCACCCCCCGCAGCCACGGCAGTGGCTCTGTGGGCATGGCTGCCTGGGAGCTGCGCTTCAGCGATCTGACAATCCTGCGCCCGCTGGGCGAGGGCAGCTTCGCACGGGTAAATCTTGGGACTCACTTGAATATTTGTGCTGCTGTGTGGCGCTCCAGCATTGCGGCACCTGCTAGGGTTTTGTCCGCTGCGGACCCCCGTCCTAGTGCGCCTCACCAGTGCAACCCTCCCCTGCTGACCTCCCCCACAGGTCTACCTGGCGCTGTGGCACGAGAGCGAGGTGGCCTGCAAGGTGCTGCTGGCGGGCGGCAGCACCGCGTCCATCTCCAGCAGCGGGGACGCCGAACAGGTCCGTATGGTTGCCGGCCTGTGCTCTTGTCCATCTGAATACCGGCGCCTTTCAGCTGAACGCCAGTCCCCTGCAGGGCTAACCTTCTGGCCAGCTGTACCCTGCCTTTCAGGCGCTGGCGCTGTCCACCCCCATCATGCACAAGCTGGAGGAGGAGGCGGGCCTGCTGGCCGCGCTGCGCCACCCCAACGTCATCCAGTTCTGTGAGTCCTGCCGCTGCAATAAGTCGTGGAGCACCTGTTGAGAGGTGCTGCCTTGGCGCCCGGCTGGCCGATACACAAGCTGCTGCTGCTCCCCCTGTTTGCAGTCGGCATCTGCCACGAGCCCCCCTGCTTCATCACGGGTGGGATGGGTTGTTGGTTTTGCAATGTTGCCTCACTTGTGTTGATTTCAACACCAGCTGGTGTGGTCCTGTGCGGTGCATGTGCATGTGCAGAGTGGCCCGCATCTCTGAGCCCCAGCTTGCCCCGCACCCCGCCGCATTCTGCACCAGAGTACTGCGCCCGCGGCAGTCTGTTCGAGGTGCTGAACCGTGCGCGTGTGGACGAGGGCACCGCCGCCCAGCTGACCTGGCCGCGCCGCCTGTCGCTGGTGAGGGGCAGCGGCTGATTGGGTGCAGCGGCTGGTGTGTTGTGGTCACTGTATGCAGCACTGCTAGCCTGGAGTGTGCGTTGTGGCGCGGAACTCTGGCAACGCAGGGTGCGCTGTCGCAGCAGAGCCTGCAAATGGTAAACCTGCGCACAAATCCAACCTGCATTGCAGGCGCTGGGCGCAGCAAAGGGCATGCTGTTCCTGCATGCCCGCCCCACGGCTGTGCTGCACCGCGACCTGGTGAGACTCCTTGGCCCCGCTGTTTGAGAATCATAGCTTGTGCGCTTGTAGCTTGTGTTCCCTGTCCGCCCATTCTTGCAGGCAGCTTGCAGTGCAGCATGCGCTCATCTGCCTCGACCCATTGCGAAATCCTGCGTTCTACTGCTTACCTGTGCCACAGAAGTCCCCCAACCTGCTGGTGACGGATGACTGGGTGGTCAAGGCAAGTGCTGTCCGGTTGGCCCATTGCACACTGCATGCTGCGCGCTGCTCCTCGTGGCACTACCTTCAAGTTGCAGCTGCATCCGTCTCGCCGACAGCAGCTGCAGCTGCTGCGGAGCCCAGTGCAGTGTGCCTTTCGGCTCCGCCCTGCCCACTGTTCAGGTGACGGACTTCCACCCCAATCTGACCTTTCGCGCCTTTCCGATCAATGTTCAGGTGACGGACTTCAACCTGTCCCGCATCATTGAAGACTCCACGAGGAGCCTCACCAGCTCCCTGGCAGTTATGAACCCCAGGTGGGTGCCAAGGGCTGGCCAATAGAGCCCTCAACCATTGCTGCTAGCCACTGGCACTTTTAGTGGCTGCTTGGACCTCGGGTGCGCAGACGTCCTTTGGGCGGCAGCGCCGCGGCGCATATGTGCACTGCCGGCTTGATGTAAGGCATGTACGCATCTCGCTTGCACGTTGCTGCCAAACCCATGCTGCCCGCAGGTGGCTGGCGCCCGAGGTGCTGCACGGCCAGCGGGCCACACGTGCGGCGGGTGAGCCTGGCGGCAGTGGTTGGCAGGTGCCCAAGTGCTGCTCGGCAGGAACTCGCTCTTTGACTTGACTGGTGCAGCTAATCCAGCAGTGAGCTTGTTCCTGCTTGTGTCTCACTCCCCACGCAGATGTGTACTCCTTTGGGTGAGCCAGCGGCTGCTTCCAAGTGGTTGCAGTCACAGCGAACAGGGTGCAGTGTCTGCGGCAGGAGCGTCACGGTTGAGCACCCATGACACCCCGCTCCGCTGCCCGCCCGTCTTCCAAGCTGCTGCTGTGCATGCTGTGCATGCTGTGGTCCGTGCAGGATCGTGCTGTGGGAGCTGCTGACGTGGAAGCTGCCGTTCCCTTCCTCCAACCCCTGGGCGCTGGCTGGGCTGGTCATGAACGGCGGCCGGTGAGTGGGGTTGATGAGATGGAAGAGCACTGCTGCTAACTGTTACAACAGATGCTGGACGGCTGCTCGGTTGCCCACCCCCCTACAAACCTGTTGTGCAGCGGTACCAACTTGCCCTGTCTACTGCCGACCCTACACCTGTCACCCGCCCACCCACCTTGCCAAATGCGCCTCTCCGCGCTGTCCGCCCGCAGGCCCGACATTCCGCCCCGCGAGGAGCTGCCAGGGGCCGACACCGCCGCCTTTGCTGGTCTGGACGCCTACGTTGGCCTGATGCAGGCCTGCTGGGCGCAGGATGCGCAGGCGCGCCCCACGTTTGAGCAAGTCGTTGGCGAGCTCAAGTGAGAGAGAGGGCAGGTTGGGGGAAGCAAGAGGGTAGTAAGAGGACAGCCTTAGCATCATGGGATAGCGCTGCTGGAAATTACAAGCAGAGACCGCCCGTGGCCGTTTATTAGCTGCACCACTGCGGGTGTAGTTACGGGAGCCCAAATCCCAATGCTTGGATGGCGGACCGACCAATTTGAGCTAACATAAGCGCGCTCCGAATGTGGCTGCGTTGGCAGGGAGCTGACGGAGGCGAGCATGGCATGATGCGCCACTCGTGCACCCGCGCCACTGCGCCACTGCACGCCTCTTGGGGTCGCAGGCCAGCTGACTATTGCACCACCGGCAGCAGAGGCCAAGCAGGCGCATCTGCGATGCAGCTCAACCCAATGTGGCGGCAGGCGCGGTGCTCTCCGAACGGATGAACTCACCCATGAGTACGCTTTCAAGATTTAAGGTACAGCATGCAGCCCATGCACCTTGCCTGGCGGCGTGCACTGCAGCAGTACTTTCCTCCTTGGTTCAATGGGCGTGGGATGTGCAAGCACACCTCAACATTGGCAGATAATCAAACCATCACCGCCGACCATCGCTGCGGGTCCTTTGGCTTTTCCATTGTTAGCCTCCTGTGGCAGCAGAGGTGTGCTCCAACTTTGTTCAATCGTTTTGATCCCCGTTTTCCTGTCATCTTGAATCCACCAACGCCTGCATTTTCCTATCGTTGCGCACCACTCATATTGCATTGATGTTGCTTTCACATGCAAGGAAGGGACACAGCAGAATATTTGTAATGGCAGCAAACGAAAGCAGACACCAGATGCATGAAGGCATGGGTGGCTGCCTGCTGGCTTGGCAGGCACGACATGCAGACAGGTTTGAGAATCATGGCTCGTGTAAGCGCTGGACTGTGGGATGAGGACGTAAAGCTGCGGCCTTGGACTAGGGAAGGCGCAGCCTATGGCTCAGGCAAACAGCTGGCGAATGAAGCTTTCCGCCGGCTGGCGGCACAGCGGGCACAGCGCCGGGCTGCCGCCAGCCCGCCCCGCCAACAGCGCCTGTGTGCAGCGCAGGCAGCATGGTTTGTGGCCACAGGGGGCTAGAAAGCACTCTCGAGGCCTCTCCATGCAAATGCAGCACTCCTGGTCTTGCTGCGGTGCAGCCGGGATGGGGCGGCTGAGTGCAGCTGCTGGGGTGGGCGCTGCAGCGCTGGTGGCGATGGCAGCAGCTGTGCTGCCGCCGTCATGGCCGTCGCTGGGTGCTGCCGCCAGGCTGGCTGGGACTGCAGCTGCCGGCGCTGGACTCGAAGGCTGCAATGGCTGTGCAGCACTGGTCTGGAAGGCGGGAGCGTCGAGAGGTGCAGCTGCAGCAGCTGCGGCCGGCCGTGGCTGCACCGGCAGCGGCGGCGGCTGCGGCCTGGGCTGGCTGCGCGGCTGCGGCTCCCGCTGCTGCGCTGGGTTCTGCTGCTGGGCGTCTGGCTGGGAAGCAGCAGCCTCAGCCACGTGACTGCCTGTGCCTGCAGCAGCTGCAGTTGCTGAATCCTGCCTTACTGACGCCTGCCTTGCAGCAGGTGCAGCTGTGGAGGCTGCTGGGCGGGCCGCCAGCTGAGGGGCAGCAGCGGCCGAGGCTGCAGCTGGGACAGTGGGCACCTGCTGAGCTTGCTGCACCTGCTGCGCCTGCTGCGCCTGCTGTGCCTGATGAGCCTGCTGGGCCTGACCGCTGCTGGGGCGCTGCTCAGCTCTAGGTGCTGGCGGCTTAGGGTTAGGGGCGCGCTTGCCAGCCGATGAGCTGCCCGCTTTGCCGCCTGGTTTCTGCTCTGCTGCCTTTTTCTGCTGCTGCTGCTTCTGTGGCTGCCGCCCGCCGCTAGCGGCAGCAGCAGCAGCGCTGCGACGTTTGGCATGCTGGCTGCTGGCGCTCCCATGCCCAGGTGCTGCCGGCTGGCGGGGTGTGCCTGCTGCACCCGCTGCGCCCGCTGTGCCTGCCGTGCCTGCTGTGCTCCGCCTTGCGGCCTCAGCAGCAGAACGGATGCGCCTTGGCGTTCGTTTGAAGAGCTTGAGCAGGCCTGGAGATAATGGTGGCGGAATGCACAGCGGATTACTTCTTTCTTTCCAGTGGCTGTCGGCCAGCACGACCGGTTTGGCAACTCGCATTCTAGCTGGCAAGCAATAAGATGCAGTATCATTGACAACGAGGCCCCAGTGGCTGGGCAACAGCTGCAGCACAGCATGGAGCGCTTGTCGAACGAGCCTGCTCACCTTTCGCAGCGCGACTGTTGGCAAAGATCCAAAGCGTGGGGACCCCCATAAACAGGACCGGCCAGTCAAAGGACAGCTCGTAGAGCAACATTGCCCACAAGCTGCCGCCCTCAGCGCCGCCCTCAGCACCGCCCTCTGCGCCGCCGGGCTGCTGCCGCAGTTGCTGCTGCCGCAGTTGCTGCTGCCGCAGTTGCTGCTGCCGCAGTTGCTGCTGCTGCTGCTGCTGCTGCTGCCGCTGCTGCCGTTGCTGCGGCCATTGCTGCTGCTGCCGCAGTTGATGCTGCCGTTGTTGCTGTTGCTGTTGCTGTTGCTGCTGTTGCTGCTGTTGCTGCTGTTGCTGCTGCTGCTGTTGTTGCTGCCAGCCGCCGGCTGCACCGCAATCGCCAGGGCCAGCAGCAGTGGCCAGCAGCTGATCCCACAAGTTGCTGCATAGCAGGGGAATGCCAATGGCATGAGGCAGCGCCAATGACATGAGGCAGCGCCAGTCACCAACATCGGCATCTACTACCCTCCGGCAGGCTGCTGCAGCATAGCTCTTAGCCTCTGGGCTCCCTTCCAAGGGGCACCATACTGATCCGCACACAAACGCTCAGCCCGGGCTGGCCACAGCACAGGCAGCCCGTGCCCACGCCAACCAGGCTAGCTCCGTGGCATGCACTGCGCACCTGAGAGCCGCAGGGCTAGGGTTTGACCGCTTTGCGCTTGCCACCCTCAACTTGCAAGATTGAGAGCTTCCACAGACACTGCGCACCTGAGCTGCACAGCTTGCTCCCAGTTGTCAAGGACGAGCGGGTCGGTGAGGTAGGCGGCCAAAGTTGGCTGGGGTTCCTCTTCCCATCCGTCTATATGAGCCGCAAGCAGCCGCTGGGCCGCCGCGGCGGAGCAGCCGTGCGCCTTGACATCCTGCTCGAGCAGCTCAACCTCTTCTGGCATCGTCGATCGGTTGAGGCCCCATTCCACACCCAGCCAGGCGTACGCCTCGTCGCCTAAATACTCCTGCATAGATACTCAGATAGGGTATCGACTGACTGACATACAAGAAACAGCAACAAAAAAGCAGCAGCTCGCAATGGCCCTCCGCAAAACTCCCGCAGCCAGGGAAACCCAAAATTCAGGCCCACAGAGCCATGGCAACTGCGTAGCACGTAAGCAGTTGCCAGCATCAGGCCCCCACCCTAGCAGCAGCAGCACGTTGCGGCCGTGCATGGCAGTAGCACAGTCGTGCCAGCTGCCGCGGCAGTGCGGCCCTCACCTCTATTTCGCCGTACGAGCAGCCAAGCCGCAGAAGGCAGAGGGAATTTTTGATCGCCGTGAACAATGCCACGTCAATGTCCCGGACCCTTGCCGCTGCGCTGTGCGGCACGCCCAGCTGCCCCTTTTCTGCGTTCTGGACGACGGCTGCTGTCAGGTGCAGCAGCACGTTGAACAGCCGCAGCTTGCACGGCAGCATGGGAGGCACGGGCTGGTGCTGGGATGCTGGGTCGCTACCAGCCCGCTTGCGGCAGGCATGGGTCGGCCGCAACACCTTCACGGCCTTGAAGCACTCCTCATCTGTCAAATCTAGTTCTGCAAATGCCGTGCTGGCTGCCTCGTGCCAGCGGGCCTGCCCCAGGAGCCCCCAGGTCTGCCAGCCAGCCTTCAAGGCGCGGCAGCGTGGATCATCCCCTTCCGCCCAGGGAGCGAGGGCGGCGGGAGCGGCGGTGGCTGCAGCTGCGGGCGTCGTGAGCGCGACCAGGGCGGCTATGAGTAGCAGCTGGGTGGCCCGCATGGCTGAGCGAGGCGAGGCAGGCGAGGGCGGCCTTGCAGGGCAGCGGGGGGAACCGGACAGCAGCAAAATGCGCGCGGTTTGCTACGACATGACGAGCCGGCTATCGCACGTGCAGCAGGGAAGTATAGAAGAGAAGACACGCGCGGGTGACTCGGAGGGCGGGGGGTGCATGAGGCGCCGAGGGGTGGTGCGCACCACGTGGGTCGCCGGGTGCACTTGGCCACCACAGCTTGATTTCCCTTTGCTTTGCCGACTGTGTATTGCTTTATTCTTCGACATTGGGTTACAGTCTAACACCCAGGCGCCAAAGTGTGAACAACCCAAAGCGCAGTGACATGCACTTGGGGGCATGCTGCCTGCGAATCATTTGATCGAAGGCGGTACAACTTCGATTGGACTGAAAAGCGGAGCACTAGCGATTGCACCCACACCTGCTCCACTGGACGGCACACACCCTGCCAGGTTAGCTGTGCTGCCGCTGCCATCGGGCCGCTGCCAGGCCGCGCTGCCGCGGCGCTCATGCCTCGTGCGCATGGGGGTTGGCGGCGTTCCCACTTGCGCTCATGGCTGGGACAAAGCCAGCCACGCCAGCCGCCAAGCCGCAGTCCACCGAAAGGGTGGTGCCCTGCGGCAATAGGGATCGACCAATGAGCAGTCGTTGGGTGTGATAACAAAGATAGCAGCCAGGCCGCAGTCCACTGATAGGGTGGTGCCCTGCGTCAGTGGCAACTAGCTACATGGGTGATCGCATGCCATGTCATGCAGTGCAGCGCAGCTGGGGGTGTAGCGGTGGGAGCATGGCATGGGCAGCATGGCAGCATGCATGACGGATCGGCAGCATGCATGACATGGGCAGCATGGCGCAGAGGCAGCAGGGGGCACGCATGCCATGACATGTGCCGGCTGCCATGGACAAGGCATGGCATGGCATGGCATGGCATGGCATGGCATGGCATGGCATGGCATGGAATGGCAGGCGCATTTCAAAATGGCATTGTGAAGCATGACATGCGACATGGCAGGGCATGGCACGGCGAGGCACGGCATGGCGTGGCGCGGCATGTCAGAGCATGCCGCGGCAAGCAGTATGGCTGCACATGCATGAGCAAGCGGACTCACATTCACGCATCGCCCCAGCTCGGACGCCAGGTAAAGCATGGAGTTGGCGATATCCTGCTTGCCGCAAGGACAGGCAGAGTGGCAGCTTGGTTCGCACAGCCCAGCCACACAGTAATGCATGCTGGACCCCTCCAGCCTCGCAATTGATGCACACACGTCGACGCTGCCGGCATGACGGCAGCGTCAATCTGGTTTGCTACTCGCCTGCGGCCTAATGGCCACGCCTCGCAGCGGTGAGGTCTTGGCCAGAACTGCCTCAACCTCTGCAAACCGATACATTAGTGCGGGAGGGAGAAGCTTGCTGGATTGACGGTGCCTGAGAGCAACTCTAAACAATTGCTCGGGAGATGCCACTGCTGCACCCAGGGGCTCCAGCAGCGCAATGCAAAATTGCTACGGCATTTCTCGAGGCAGCAGCAGCATTTCCTGCGGGCAGCAGCGGCGGAAGCACGCACCCTCTTGCGGCTTATTAGCATCGCCCAGAATGCCTTCTGCCAGCATGGGCGTCGCGATGTACCCTGCAAACAAAAGAAGGACGTGTTTTAAAATGAGCAAACAGTGACAGCGATGCATCGTCCATAACTCCTTCTGCGAGCATCGGCACAGCGATGTGCCCTGCACATTTGTCCAGGAAGTCAGCACCACAAACCGGCATCGTTCCTCAGATTTTAGTAAGCCGCCAGCACTCACCAGGCGCGATGACGTTGCAACGGATGTGGTAGGGCGCCAGCTCGCAGGCCGCCACCCTGGTCAGCTGGATGAGCGCAGCTTTTGAGGAGCCGTAGCCTGCGGGGAAATGGCCGGCAAAAGAGCCAGAGGCATGAAGTACAATCGGAGTAAAGCGCCACCCTGGTCAGCTGGATGAGCGCAGCTTTGGAAGAGCCGTAGCCTGCGGGGAAATGGCCGGCAGCAGCGGCCGCTTGCTGGCCGTGCCTCATGCCAGGCGAGAGTGCTGTGCAATGCTGTGATTCAGGACCGCCAGAAGCCCAACAAAGCACCCGCAGAAATGAAGGCAGGGTCGCCAAACGTGGTCACATTGGCAATCAGGCCCGCCACTGAGGAGACATTGATGATGCATCCGCCGCCGCCGGGGCGCCCAGCGCCCATGTTGCCCTGCGGGCGGAATGCACAGGCGACAGAACTGGTCAATTGCCAACAACAAGATGTTTCTGAGGCGCCCAAACACTGCACCGAGGCCCGCCACGCGCGAACAGATGGGAAGGCAGGTGCACAGGCAGGTAGGTCCACAGGCAGGAGGGTGGCTGCGCAAAGCTTAGGCGTGCTGGCATGGCACCCCGGCGCAGCGCAGCACAGTAGCAGCTGGCGCGGCACTGCCTGGCAGGCCTGTTGTCTTAGGCAGCGAGATGAGGCGGTCTGCTGAGCAGCGAAGCACCTTCATGGCGCGCGCCGCGTGCTTGATCCCCAGGGCCACGCCCCGCAGGTTGACCTGTTGGCAGCACAGGACAGGCCTGAGACGTTTCCAAGGCTGGTGGCAGTGCAGCCGTCCGACTATGCGCATGCCGCTGCCTGGTACTGACTGGCCGCATGTGAACCAGTTGCTCGATTCCGCTGGGCACTGCATAACCGACACTTACCTGAATCAGGCGGTCGAACTCGGCAAAGTCCTGGTTCTCTAGCAGCGCCTCCGGGCAGCTCAGGCGGCCGGCAATGCCTGTAGGTGGGCCGTGCAAACAAATCCCGTCTGCATAAATCCATACGCTGCCTTTGACGGATTTGCATCGAGCAACACGTCTGTACCCACTGCATGGTTGACCATTACGTTCAGCCCTCCAAACCGCTCTCACCATGCAAGACGCAGTGCTTAATAGCTGCCAGGAATGGAACCACAGAGGCGCCCACCTGCGTTGTTGACCATAATGTCCAGCCCTCTAAACCGCTCCACCGCTGCCTGCACCAGGCGCTGCACCTCCTCCTCCCGGCTCACATCGCACTCCTGGATAAAAGCAGGAAGAGCAAGTGTCGGTAGGCAGCGGTGAAGAAGAATCGTTATGCACAGCAGAGAATTTCAGCAGCATTCCACAGACGCAGAAAGGCTGAGCACATTCGGCAACCCAGCGGCGGCTGGGTCGTGCCTGCGCAAGCGCGTGATCTTCGCCCAGCGCCGCCGCCAGTTTGCGCGCCCGCTCGGCTTGCACATCCGCAATGACCACATTTGCACCCTCTTTGACAAACAGCCGGGCGGCCGCTTCACCAATGCCTGGAGTATGGGGAAGGCAGCAGCTGTTGAGGCCCAACATGCGGCAGAGGGTGCTCGCCCGCAGGCCAGGCGGTGAGTGGCTGGTGACGGGTGCCCGTGTGCGGCGGCAGCGGCGACGGGGGCGCAGGCCGGGCGCCTCGGAGGGGCTGCAACCGCACTGTATGCGCTGCTGATATGTCTATCGAGAGTTACGGCAGGCAGCAGGCTGCTGGAGCGCTAGCCAGACAACCCTGCTCACCGCTGGCGCCGCCCGTAATGATCGCAACCCTCCCGGCGAGCATGACGAGCCGATCAAGAGTTTGGAAGCGAACCACGCAGCTTCAGGGCCTCGACAGGCGTCTGAGAGGTTGGCACCCCGGTGCTTGCCCGCCACACATGCCGCTAAGGCGGTCTGATGTGGATCCCATGCTCAGCGGCCTAACTGAGCACCACTCATGCTTCCAGGTGCCACCCCAGACCGCTTATGAGATGCATGGGTGCTCCACCCACGCTCTTTGCATGCAATCTTGGCGCCTGTGCGAGAGTCTTACAAACTGCTGCCGCACAGCACATTGGTAGACGTGCTGCTACCATGGCGGTTGCTGCGGCTGCTGCTGCTGCTGCTGCTGCTGCCAGCCCAAAGGAGGCTGGCCCAGTGGGATGGGTAGCGGCAGCACACCCGCCATCTGCTGAGCTGGCGCAGCGTGCGCTGCTGCGGGTGCTGTGGCAGCGGCAGAACCGCCGCCGCCGCCGAAAGCACCCATCCACGCCCACCGATCGGCGGCTGTGGCACTCGACAGCAGCGCCTGCTGGCCAGCACCGGCGGCTGCAGGGGCCGCCAGCTGCTGCTGCGGCAGCGCTGCCTGGGGCTGCTGTGCGTGCTGTGCGTGCTGTGCCTGCTGTGCTTCAGCTGGCAGGTTGGGGGCTTGCACGCCGCCACCGCCGCCGCCGAACAGAAGCGCACGCAGCCCTGCTGCCTGCTGCGGCTGGGCCTGCAGGCCCTCAGCCCTGCTGCCGTCTATCTGCCCTGCTGGTCTGAGAGAGAACTGGCTTAGTGACTGGCCTGCCGCCTGCTGCTGCCCGACTGCTGCTGGTACTGCCTGCCCTGACGACGTCGGCTGCTGCTGCTGCGGCGCTGTACCAAGCAGGCTGAAGAACGAAGGGGGCAGCTGCACGCCCCCCTCAGGCACAGCAGCCGCAGGGGGCAAACCAGCCCCAGCCGCAGGCATCGCATGCTGTGGCGCCGCCGGCGCGTGGGCTACGCCCGGCAGGGGCGGTTGCAGCAGCGGCAGCGGAGGGGAGGGTCGCTGGTCGTCTTCGGGCAGCACACTGCCGGCCACCGCCTGCAAGGGGGGAGGAAGGCATGCACAGGTAGGCAGACGGGTGAGGGTTTCCCACTGTTACAATCACGCACACAATTCAAAACCCCACACGGCTAGAGCAAGCAAGCACGACCAGCGTCTTACTTTGCCCACCTAACCCCCTCACGCAAGCCGCACAGAATGGCAAGCATGCCTTGCAAGTCCCACGCCCACCACCCACCTCAACAGTCTGAGCCATCAGCGCCTCCTCAGACTCAAAGTCCATTGCAACAGCCCCAGTCGCTGCTTCCGCTGCAACTGCTGCTGCTGCTCCCGGTAGTGCTGCTGCCTCCCCTGCTGCCGCAGCTGCCGCAGCCGGCGCAGCCGCTGGGCCCCTGGCGTGCGGGGGCACAACACTGCCAGGTTGCTGCTGCTGCAGCTGCTGTGCCTGCTGCGCCTGCTGCGCCTGCTGCTGTGGTTTGCCAGCTGGTGCCGGCGAGCGGGCGGGCCGAGGAGGAGGGGCGTACAAAATCACCTCCTCCTCAATTTCATCCTCCTCCATTGTATCCGCCAAGTGCTGCTGCTGCTGCTGCTGCTGCCCCGCCTGCTGCGCCTGCACCGCCTGCCGCTGCTCCAACTGCTGCTGCTCCAACTGCTGCGCCAGCGCCTGTGCCGCCTGCTGCTGCTGCTGCTGCTCTACCCCTTCACTGGGCAGTGCAGACGCCTGAATGAAGGTGTCCTGCGCTGCCGCCAGGCCAGCTGCCACGTGCTGGCCTCGGTTGCCGGCTAGTAGCGTTGCAATCGCAGCTGCATTCCCCAGCATGCGCTGCACGCGCTCTGCCGCCGCAGCCTCGCCGCTGGCTGCCTCCCCGCGGCGCTGTGCCGCCGAGGCGGTGCCGCTGCCTGCCCCTGGGGCGCCCGAGCCGCCAATTCCTGGCTGCTCCAAAGGCTGGAAACTGGCCAGCTGTGCATCCTCTGGCAGCAGCAGCGCTGAGGCCTGCTGTGCCTGCTGTGCCTGCTGTGCCCCGGACGCAGCATGCGCAGCGCCTGCTCCCTGCTGCGAGCGAAGCGCGCTGACCAGCGCTGCGCACGCTTGCCACATCTGCTGCCGAGCGGCCGCCAAGTCAGCAGCCTCCTGCTGTGCCTGCTGTGGTTGCAGCAGCACGTCGGGCCCCGCACGCGCCAGCCACAGCAGCAGCACGCGCAGCGGCGGCAGCAGCAGTAGGCCGGCAGGCGTGCCCTGAAGGCCGCCAGGGGCAGACTCTGCTGCCGCCGCTGCCGCCGCTGCAAGCCTGGTGGTGAGGGTGAACAGAAGCACCAGGCAGCAGCTGCGCAGCCGCTGCTGCTGCACCGCCGCTGCAAAGCTGGGGGGCTGGCCAGGACCGCTGGCTGGCGGTACCGCCGAAGCGTGCGCAGCGTAGATGGCAGCGGCCGCCAGTTGTACCAGCAGAGGCGGTGCCTGCTCATCGGTGGCAGCTGCCTCTGCAGCCTTGCGGCCCTGCTGCCGCAGCCGGTGCAGATGATCGTCCAAGTCTGTGCAGCAGGAGCGGATGATTTGCTGTGAATGTGTGGAGATTCACATTCGTCCAAGTCTGCGCAACAGGAAATGGGGGTGTTGCTGTGTGGAGGGTGAACGATTGTGAAGACTCGCGGTTGTTGACGGGCATTGAGCCGGCCAGCCACGGGGGGGCAGGTGGCAAGCAGGCGAGCTGCCTGCGAGCCCAACCAGCCAAGCAGCCAATAGCCACAATTAATCAAGACGAAGCTGCACACAACATGACTTGCACAGAGCTGCCTGCAAGCCCAAGCCCAGCGAAGCAGCCAGTAGCCACAGCATATCGCAGTAAAGCTGCAAACAACAGAACTTGAAGCAGTAGGGCTTGCCTGCCCAGTTGGCAGCAGCCAGCTGGGCGGGGAAGCCATTCAGGCAAACACAGCACATAGGTTGTGCAAAATTATGCCTTTGCAGAAATGAAGCTTGCCTGCCATGGCAGCTGCCAGCTGGGCAGGGAAGGCATCGAGGGCCTCGCGAGTCAGCAGCGTGCCCAGCAGGCGGGTGCACCTGCGAGTCGTTGCAAGCCAAAAGTATGCATGTGTCAATGATCTGCAAGAGCGTGGTACTGACTGGGTCGGCAGCGTGCCCAGCAGGCGGGTGCACCTGCATCCGAGTGTGAACGAATGGGAGACGTTGGAGAGGCATTGAATCATGCGTGGGCCTAGCGGCGGCAATGCCCTGATGCCATGAGACTTTCTAGCCTCTACTTACTGCCCCAATCCACCATTCACCCACCTGGTTCGCAGCTCCTTTGTTGCCTGACTAGCCGGCCGCTGCCCGCGGGGCATCGGCCCGCCCGCCCCCGCTGCTGCGCCCAGCTTGGCGCAGGCCGCCCGGTTTTGCTCAAAGTGCGTGACAAGATTTTCGCGGGCCACAGAGAAAGGGATGGCCGCGGCGAGGGCCCTGCAGGCAGGGGGTAGAAGGGGAGGGGCAGGGTAGCGTTTGGAGTCAGGCAAGCCGCACCTGATGTTTATGACACAAAACAGCACAAGGAGCGGCAACCAGCCGGTTTGACTGCCGGCCTGTGGATGAGCATGATCACCTGATGTAGAAAAATGCGGCTGCCAAGTCGTCGCCCTCATAGCTTGCGAGAACGGCCAGCTGGTTGTAGGCATTGCCCCCTGCACAAACATGGCAGCAAATTGGCGCAGGCGTATTGGTGCACAAGCAGTGGGCTGCCTACCAGTGACGAATCACTGCCAACTGGTTGTAGGCATTGCCCCTGAATATGTGCGATGCGGTTGCGGCACACGTTTTGCACCTCCCGTCAGTGCCGACCACCTTGTCCTGCAGGACGCAACTCGGGCACTCTCCAAAAGGCTCTGAAACGAACACCGAACACCTTTTTGCCTCACCTGCCGGGTGCACGCGCGCAGCCAGCGCGTAAAAGTGGCGGCACTGCGCCCAGTCGCGCTCTTGCGGCGGCAGCGTGTTGGCTTGGTACCTGCATTTTGAAAAAACAGAGTGCAGCAGCAGTATTGATGGACGGGAGATTTACATGTGGCTGCAATTAGTGGCACTGTGCCCAGTCGCGCTCTTGCGGCGGCAGCGCGCTGGCTTGGTACCTGCACGGTGGAAAGGAAGCAGTAGCAATATTGATAAGCAGCAGGCAGGAAGGTGCACCCAGTCGCGCTCCTGGAGTGGCAGCACGTTGGCTTAGTACCTGCGCGGGAAGGACGAGGTCCGGCGGCAGCGATGATCAGCAGCAGGCAGGCAGGATCGCCCAATCACGCTTAGGGCGGCAGCGCGTTGGCTTGGTGAGGCTCCCTACTAATTGAGAAGCCTTGGCGAGGCTCCCTATTAATTGACAAGTCCAACACAGGTCTTATGCAGCAGTGCGCACAGGCCAACTCATGCTCAGTGTAGCAGTGTGCAAGCGCACTAAAAGCGCCCCAGCCTCCTCACCTGCACAGGTCACCCAGGCACACCAGGCAGCGGTGCACCGAAGCTACTCAACCCCAGCCCAAACAATTTGCATAGCAAATAATCTAGCACTAGCAGCCCGTCGCACCTGCACAGGTCTCCCAGGCACACCAGGCAGCGGTGTACTGGGGCTGCACAGTCCAGGGCGCGTGCCGCGGGCGGCAGTGGCGAGGGGAGCTCCCGACCCATCGCCTGCAGCTGCTGCGCCGCCACGGCTGCGGCAGGGTGGGCAGACAGAGGCAGCGTGTGACGGCCAAAAGCAGTAGTAGCACACCGGCAGCAGCACGGCGGGCAACGCCACAACCAGTGCGGCAGGGCAGCAGCGGCAGCAGCAACAGCAGCATCAACGCCAGCGGCAACGCCAGAAGCAGCAGGGGCAGCAGCATCAACCGCAGCAACAGCCGCATCCTGCAACCGAAATTACATATCACAGAATACAATTTCAGTGTTAGCTAAATAAGGAGCTTGCCTGCGGGGAGGCCGGCGTCGCCCCAGCGCTGCTGCAGCTTGACTGCCAGCATCAGGTAGAAGGCTTTGGCTTCTTCAAGGAACACATGGAAGGCCAGCTTGGTCTGCACAAGGGATGAAGAGTTGGGTGGTTGTCAGAAAAAAAAGCCAGAGTGAAGAAGACGGCTTTGGCCTCCTCTAGGAAAACATGGAAGGCCAGCTTGGTCTGCAGCAGAAGGAAAGCAAATGCGAGTGGGACGGGTGCGAAGGAGAGGCTGCAGCGTACTTGCAGGCAGCAGCCAATTTTGGATGCTCAGCTCAGCACAGCACGGCACAGCACGGCACAGCGCAGCACAGCGCAGCACAGCGCAGCGCACCTTGTCACGAAGCTCACCCTCTGCCCCCTTCACCCGCCGCCTGCAGCGGACAAAATGCAGTGCAGAGAGCGATTGCATCAGCTCCCAAGTGAGAGTGCGCTGATGCCTTGTTACGTCGGTCAGTCAGCGGCAACGGGGCCCAGCACGACGTATACATCCCAGCGCAGCACAGCATAGGTCAGCATAGATCAGTCAAATCAGCGTTGCGCCGCACCGAAACTCCTCGATGGGCCGGTAGTACACCGCCTTCCACATCAGCTGCTCCACATCGTGCTTCTGTGAACAGCAGGGAGACGCGGCGAGGCAAGCTTGCAGCGCTGCATAAGCTCACAGCTGTGCAGCTGACTCCTGCATCGGCCGGCAGCCCGCTACACCCAAGCAATCCCCAGATGCCCTCACACCTGGGACAGCCGCAGGTCCGCCAGAAGCGCCGCCTCGCATTGGTCACGCAGAGCGGCGCGCAGCCGCCGCACTTCCGGGTCAAAAATGGTACGCGTCTGCGCGGCGGCACGCAACTCCCGGTCCAGTTTGGCACACTCCCGCAGGTGGGCAGCCATGGCTGGGGGTGGGGAAATGGGGCGAGGCGGTGGTAGAGGAAACGAGTGAGCCTGGGCTTTGAACGGCGGCAGGCGGCGGCGGCAGCGGCAGTGGCGGCTGGGGGCGGGGAAACCAGCTCGGCGCAATCGAAACTAGTCCAACGTGCATGCATGAACTCACTGGTGCGCTGCACAGCCGCAACAAGCGCAGCGGCTGCTCGCAAAGCAAGGGGACAGCCGGGTTGCGGGCCGGGCGCCTCAGGAAGACGGAGGCGTCACTGTAAGTGCGTGGGCAGCGAGGACCCCGCGATCGGGGCCCGGCAGCGACCAGGTCGAACATGGGCCAGCGCAGCATGCCGGCGCAGCAGGGCGCACAGGCGCCGCCTTCGAGCCAGGCCCGGCCTCTTTCATTGGCCTTAGGGACGAGGGGGAGCAGCAGAGATGGTGCGTGGGCGAGGGGCGGCGGGAGCCATGCTGTCTGTGTGCGCTGCAGGGGCCGACGGCGGGCCGGCACCCTCCAGCAGCCAGCCAGGCTCGGTAGCAGCCCGAGTAGCGGGGCCCGGCGGCCGGGGCGAGCGATGGCGCCATGCTGCCGTGCCCAGGCAGCCCTGAGGGCCGGCGGCGCGGCTGGAGCTGCAGCATCGCGCATGGAGCAGCTAGGGCCGCATGGCCAGCGTGCAGGGAGCTCGCCGAGCCCCACATGCTGGCCCAGCGTGCGCCTCGGCGTGCCCCCAGCCCGCTCGCGAGCAGCTGCCGGCATGGAGCGCTACTCCAGAGGGCTCCGCCCGGCCCCCGCGCCGCCAGCCGCCACCCAGGGTGCCGGCCCACCGCCGCCGCCAGCCTCGCCCGGCCTCCGCCGCTGCGCAGGTGTCGTTCATTCACTGATTTGTTCGCCATTGCCCGCTGCAGGGCATCGACCTCAACGCCGGTGGCCGCAACAAGCGGGTGCACCGCACCGCTCCCAAGAGCGAGAACCCCTATGTCAAGCTGCTGGTGAAGGTGCGATTGTTTGCTTGAAATTCTCTGCTGCTTTCGTTTGCAGTTTGCATGGTGCGTGTGCATCCGCCGGTGCGGCTCTGCATGTTTGCATCTCCGCACGGTCGTCGTCGGCTGGAGCAGCCAAGCGAAGCAGCGGCAGCAGGCGGGGCGGGGCTGGCGAGCGGGCGGCGATCAGTGGAGCGGGGGCGCCGGCACAGGGGCAGCTTGATGGGGTGGAGCAGGTGCAGCTTCAGCTGGGCGTGATGTTGCCCTCTGGAGCACAGCACAGCAGCGGGCTGCAAGTGCAGCCCAGGCATGCCGACGGCCGGTGGCCCAGCGGCATGCAGCGGCCGGGTGCAGCGGCGGCAGCCGTCTTGCTGCAGCATGGCAGAGCACAGCTGAGCAGAGCAGTGCGGCTGGGCGGCCATGCTAGGCGCAGTGCACTCGCTGGGAGCCAGCTGGCTGCAGCAGGCGGAGCGTGCGGCTGTGCCTGCCGGCACACTGCGCCCCCGGCAAAGCCTGGCTGTTCCTGCTGCGCTGCTGTCCCTCCGCCAATGCGCCGCAACTTGCTGTGCTGTTCTACTCTCCCCCTGTGGAGCTGTACCGCTTCCTGGTGCGCCGCACCGAGCGCCACTCTTTAACCAGGCTGTGCCCAATTCCAGCAATCACCAACGTTCTTTGCTCTGTTTTTTTCTTTCCTGTTTTGCAGCTGTACCGCTTCCTGGTGCGCCGCACCGAGAGCGACTTCAACAAGGTGGTGCTCAAGCGGCTGTTCATGTCCAAGACCAACCGCCCGCCTCTCTCGCTGTCCAAGCTCGCCAAGTTCATGGCCGGCAAGGTGCGGGCGTAGATTGCCACGCTGCGACTGCTCTTTCTACAGCCCGCCATCATCAGACTCTACTGGCTGGCAAGTGTTGGTGCACACATGCTCTACCCTGCATGCAAGCCCCTGTTACATTGCTCCTGCGCACAGGACGGCAAGATCGCGGTGCTGGTCGGCACCATCACTGCCGCTGTTCCACTTGCACTGAATAGCACCCAACCTTGTGTGTGTGCACCCATCTCTGTCTCCACAGGACGGCAAGATTGCGGTGCTGGTCGGCACCATCACCGACGACGTGCGGCTGTTTGAGGTGCCCAAGCTGCGCGTGTGCGCGCTGCGCGTCACCGAGACCGCCCGCGCCCGCATCCTCAAGGCAAGCATGCATGCTTCTTGCATTGAACCGCTTCATTGAGCTAGGGTGGCGGTCGGTTGATTAGTGGTGGTGCAGCTGCGGCGCTGCGCGTCACTGAGGCCACCCGAACCCGCGTCCTGAAGGTGTGCTTAGTGTGTGGAGGGCCAGGGTGCGGTCGAGCTGGCAGTTTGATCGTTGTATGGCTCGCGTCACCGAGCCTGCCCGAACCCACGTCCTCAAAGCAAGAAAGCTTTGGGTGTGGCCTGCAAGCCTTCCTTCGCTTTCAATTCGTGTGGCGTGCAAGCAGCCACCACCTGCTGTCTTCTGCCTTGCTCTGCCGTCCTGCCTGCTCACGTTTGCGTTCCGCCGTGCTGTGCTCTGCCGCAGGCTGGCGGCGAGATCATGACCTTCGATCAGCTGGCGCTGGTGGCGCCCACCGGCAGCAACTGCGTGCTGCTGCGCGGCCCCAAGAACAGCCGCGAGGCCGTCAAGCACTTCGGCCCCGCGCCCGGTGAGGCTTTGTGGGAAAGAGGCTGCTTTCCTGATGGAATCGGGGGAGCGGAGTTGGGGGTTGCAGCCGTGGCCGCGATGCGGCGGACCACCCTGCTGTCGCAGCTGGGATCGAAGCTCGCTTGCTGCAGGCTGTGCGAAGCGCTGCTGCTTGGCTGACATCCAGTTCATGCCCGCATTTGCAGGTGTGCCCGGCTCCCACGCCAAGCCGTACGTGCGCAGCAAGGGCCGCAAGTTTGAGCGCGCCCGCGGCCGCCGGAAGAGCAAGGGCTACAAGGTGCGCTTTTTTTCACAGCACTTTTGCATTGCCCAGCCAAGCTCCTGCATGGCTAGTGGCACGTGATGGGCTAAAGCCATGTGCCCGTGTGTGCGCTGCTGCCTGCGCTGGCTTGTGCATGGCTATGCCGCGGTGGAAGCACCTGGCAGCAGAAGCACCGCCTGCCTTGCACAGTTGCCTGTCTTGGCTCCCTGCTGCAGCGGCCAGCCCCGTGCACTGCTGACTCTCCGTGGCTCTCGTCCTGCCCCGCTGCTCACAACTCTTGACTTCTGCCCCTCCCTGTCTCCCTCCCCGCAGGCGTAAGCGCCCCCACGCCTCAGCGGCCGGCGGGCGGCGGCGGCCGTGGAGGCGCTGCCGCAGCGCCGCCGGCACAGTTGACGGCGGCGGCCGCAGCAGCGGCGCGCCGGTGCCGCGGCCGAGGCAGCACCGGCGCGCGCCTGCGGCCGCACCCCACCGCCTGGCGTCCCACGTGTGTGCAGCAGCTCCTTTCCTCGCTCTGCTCCTGTTCTGCGCCATGTAACGCCAGGGACCTGCAAGTGCTGCAGAAGAAAGTGCAGACGCCTAGCAGGGGTGCGCAGTGAGGGTCTCCCCACCTTGTGCTGACCGAGGAGGAAATGCACGCAGTGCAGCGTGGCAAGACACCTAGCAAAGGGTGCTGCTACCCCAACCGGTCAAACGTGACAGCCTTTGTGGGTCCTTGCTTATTGGTCTGAACCAGCCAGGCTGCGCTCATCTGTCATGCAACCGGCTATTCGCCGGCCCCCTCGTGCTTCTGGTCATATCCATAGTCACTGGTCAAGAGTTACAGCAAGAAGGCAATGCCAGGGGCTGCCCCTGCCTCTCCGCAACGGCAGGCAGGTAGGCAGGTGCAGCTTTGCAGTTTTGATGCGGCTCTGGGGAGGAGGGAATCAAGCCCGGTTGGCGCAGAGAAAGGCCGTGCCAGCACCCACAAACAACATTTTTGGATGCAGCGGGAGTGGCAGCAACCGCCATGCAAGTCAGGCCGCCAATGGGAGGCTGGAAACCAAACGCAGTGGAGCGGAAGCAGGCAGGGGTGTGTGCAGATGTGAAGGGGATGAAAGGGACAGAGGTGGGTGTGTGGGTGTGTGAAATGAGCGGGAGGCAGGAACCAACAGAGACGCCGGCAGGTGGCAGCACTGAGGGGGGCGGAGTGAGCAGGCAGCGGAAGAATGCAGCAGGCAACGCCGGCAAGGTTGGCCGGCAAGTGAGCGAGTTTAAGTGTGTGTCGAAGCAAGTTCCCAGCAGCAAGCAGGCAGACGTAAGCGAGGGGCAGGCAGCAGGGAGCGGTGCAGTGTGCAAGGGGTGGGGGCAGCGGGTGGCGTGGCGGCGTGCATGCCTGGGGTGTGTGTATGCGCCACCTGGATTGGCCGGGAGGCTAGAATGTGTGTGTGCATGTGCCGGTTGGTCTGGCACACGAGAAAAGAATGTCTGCATGCGCCAGCTCAGCCCAGCCGGTCCAACAGGTTTGCCAAGTCTCCCGCCGGCAGTTTGGACAGGTCTGTCAAAGGGTCCAGGCCTTGCAGGGCACCCGGGCGGGGGCTGGCTGTGGGTGGCGGCGCCACAGAGGGCGGCTGCGCGGGAGCCGCACTGCCGCCAGCAGCGGCCGCCGGCAGGGTGTCGGGCGGGCTGACTGGCGATGATCCGGCCTGCTTTGCAGCGGGCTGCGCCTCCGCTGCAGCTGGCGCCGCGGCAGCGGACAGCAGGGGAAGCAGCGTGGCCAGCTGGGCCACTTCGGTGGGCGAAGCCTGCTGCAGCAGGCGCAGCAGCAGGCCGGGGGAGGGCGGCGCCTGCTGCGCCTGCTGAGGGGGCTGCTGTGCCTGCTGAGGGGGCTGCTCAGGCGCCTGCTGAGCTGCCGCCGGCTCACTCTTAGGCTCTACCGGCTGCGCTGCCACAGTGGGTGCGCCCTCGCCAGCTGCAGCAGCCGCAGAAGGGGCTGCCGCCGCCGGTGGCGCCGCCGCATGTGCAGCCAGAGCAGGCACTGCTGCCACTGCTGCGGCCGCCGGCTGAGGCGGGGCCACGCCAGCCTGCTGCTGCTGCTGTTGCTGTGGCTGAGGCTGCGGCAGCTGAGGCTGGGCAGGCAGGGGTGCCACCGGCTGGGCAGGCAGGGGTGCCACCTGTTGAGCAGTCAGGGGTGCCAGCGGCTGGGCTGCCACCGGCTGGGCGGGCGCAGCTGGGGCGGGCGGCTCCAGCGGAAGCACTGGATGGTCCAGGGCTGCGGGGCCAACCGCCGCAACAAGGTAGTGCGCAGCTGCGGGGCGGGGGACAAGGGGGTTGGGTGAGAATGCATGTGTGGGCAACTGCATAAGCAGCAAGCAGCAATAAAGGTAGCAGCTGTGGCCGCTACTTTCCAGCTGCGTTCCCAGTCGCACTGCATATGCACGACTCCAGGGTCCCAGTCCTCACCTGAAATCAGGTCCAGCTGCGGGCAGAGCGGCCCCGCAAACTGCAGGCTGAAGCCGCCCGCGGCGCACTCCCACACAGGAGGCTTGCCAGCGGACGCATCAGAGGCGGTCGGCACTGAGGGGTCTGCCGGCCCTTCGTGCCACGCCCCAACCGCTCCGGCTGCGATAGCGGGCAGGGGGCCGGCAGGGAGGGTCAGGGCGGTAGAGCCGAAGGTAGCGCAGCCAGGCTGCATGCATCTTGCAGCAAGGGTAGCAAAGGCGCCTTGCGCTGTGCTGGGCAGCCCAGCCCTGGAGGCAGCAATTCCAACCGGAAGGGCATTGCATGGCGGGTAGGGTAATGGATGTCGGACCGTGTGGCTACAAGCCAGTACCGCAATCCATCCCAAATGCAGTCCCAGAAAGGAGGCAAGCCTGGATCAAGCCTGCAAGGCACACCTCACCTGAGGCAAAGAGGGTGAGGCGGACGGCCACGGCACCGTCGAGCGTGTCCGACACCACGGAACCGCTGCCGCGCTGCTCAACTGCGGGCGGCTCCCCCTGAGCGCCGCCAGAGGCGGCCTGCGCTGCCGCCGGCTCAGCAGCTGCGGCGCTGCCTGCCGGCGCTGCCTCGCCTGCTGCCGCTGCGCCGCCGCCGGCCGCTGGGTTTGCGGGCTGGGGCGGCTGCTGGGCTGGCGGTGCAGGCGGTGCAGGGGCAGCAGGCTGCTCGCCCACTGCTTCCACCAAGCAGGACATGGGGTGCAGCATGCCGGGAGGATCGTCGTGCAGCTGCACCAGCACGTGTGGCAGCAGGCCCAGCACAGCGCTGCGTGGGGGCGGTACAGGGGACAAGAGGGCGGGGCGGTCAGGGGCGGGGATGCGTTGTTTTGGATAGGAATGAAACTGGCGGCCATTGCGGCGCTCGGCAACCATAGCCTGCAGAAGCTGAACTGCGTAGCCAATGCCTCACACTGCACAACACCTGCAGCCATGCAACTTTGCGCAAACAAGAGGTGGCCATGACTGGGATGTCAATGGCTGCCTGCTCTCACCGGCGGGGGCGGGCGGGGGTGGCGGCCTGGGCGCGGCGTGCGCAGCACAGCAGGCGGGGCAGCTCAGCGGGAGGGCCACCCGTCTCCTGAAATGAGGGCATACAGGATAAGAAATTATTGTTTGAGTAGCCATTGTTTGGTGCGGCAAGCAGTGTGGCAGGCAGGCTGAGGGCTGTTGTATCCAGGCAGGGCAGCCAACCACAGGAAATGAAGAGCTGCGCCCTGCTTAACAGCATAGAGCAAGGGATTGTTTGACAGTTCTGCTTACCGAGAGCACGCGCTGCTGCAAATCTGAGAGGAAGAGGTGGGCCGCCGCAATCGCCAGCTGCTCCTGCCCCTGCGGCAGCTGCGGCAGCTGAGGCACCGGCGGCGGCGCCCGGGCGGGCATACCGGGCAGCTGCTGCGGCTGCTGCAGCTGCGGTGCCTGCTGCGGCTGCTGCGCTGATGCGGCGGCGACCTCCTGCAGGGCGGCGGCAGCCGCAGCCTGCGGCAGTTGGGTGGGTGAGGAACAGGCCACACGGATGAGAGCCACGCTTGTCGGCCAGCGGGCAATGGATGTAACTGGTTCCTTCGGAAGCCACCTGCCCTGTCGGTCCAAACCCCAGCTCTTTGCAAGCGCAGCCAGCCAGCCAGCTACAGGCAACAGCCCTCACCAGGTATGCAGGCGCAGCAGGTGGGTCGAGGCGCTGCAGTGCGGCCGGCATGCTGGGCAGCAGGTGCAGGGAGGATGCGCTTTGCGCGCTGGCCCCTCGATCCAGTCCCAGGCTTGGCGGCGCCAGAGCAGCCGCCAGACCGCCGCCCGGCGCCCCGGCGGCTGCCATTGTGGCCGCGTGCGCGCTGGCCAGGGCGCGTGCTGCCGCTGCCAGCCAGGTTGCCGCCGCCGATGCATCACCCGCCCCGCCGCCGTGCTGTGCTGGCGGCCGCGGCGGCAGCAGGTGCGCGGCGGTCGCGCCGTGCGCGGTGGCAGTGGGGTAGGCCGGCGGCAGGCGGCGGGAGGCTGTGCTAGTGGTTCGTGCCAGCGCTGCAGGGCCCTCTGGCTCTAAACCGCCAATGTCAAGCGAGGCGGGTGCTGGGGTGCGCGATTTGCGGGAGCGCTGCCGCGTCCGCGGCGGTTCCCCGAGGTCCCCTTGCAGCTGCGCCAGCTGCGACGGCGGCACTGGGTGCTGGGCCGGGGCGCCCATCAGCGCCGCCTGGGCGGCTGCCTCTAGCGCGGCAGCCTTGCGTTTCTGTCGGTACGCTTGGCAGTGGCAGCTGTTGCACAGCCTGCGAGGGCATGAGGAGCGGCGACAGGCGGCGGCGCACAGTTGGGCTAGGCCGCAGCGTGATGGCGACGCTGAATGTGTGGTTGGTTGCAAGGAAGCCCAATTTGATCAGGCTGCGCGCGGTCGAGCGGCACCCAGAATCGAATATTGTTCACCCCAGCCGCCCGGCCTGCCCTGCCGAACTGCACCCACCTGCGCCCTGTTTTCGGCTCATTGCGGAAGGAGGTGCTGTGGTGGGAGCCGCACACGCTGCAGCCCTTGGCCTGCATGGCAGCGGGCAGGGGGGGCGGCGCTCGTTCAACAGCTACCGGGCTTGGCCGCGGGCTGCCGCCCGCCGCCCCGCAGACGAACGCCCTGTTTGCATGCCGGTCGGCCGGCCCCCGCCATGACTGGCGTCGTTCAGCCGGTGGGAGCGCGAGCAGGGCTGCAAACGGCGCTGAGCGCGCAGGTCGAGCAACCCATTCACGGGGGCAGCGCAGCGGCCCGCCCCCGCCCCGGCGGCGCCTCACATCGAAGACCTGGCGATGGTGCATGGCTGCTCGCTGGTCGCCGGGTCCCGAACAGCGCACTTCACTCGTCCGCACGCTGCACGACCATGGCAGCGCTCCAGCGGGAGAGCACCGAACCTGAACAAGCCCGATGGAACGGGTCCAGCCTGCGCAGGGGCTGTTCCAGTTCCCTGTGGGCCGCGCGCTATGTGCGGCGGCCTGCCGGGAGCCCACTCAATGCCCCGGCAGCCCCTTGCGATCTTGGCTCACATGCAGCATTACAACTGGCAAGCAGCGTGCACTCCTGTACAACTGGCAATGCGCCAGCAAGGTTTCCAGTGGCAATGGGCCACAGCCGCCGCAGGTGCCGGGCCGTCCGGCTGAGGGGGCTGCGGCATTTGCTAGGGGCGCAGCCGGGCAACTCTTCAGCTGCCGCCTGCCAGCCGCGGCTCAGCACAGCACCCGTTCTCGTGTGACGGCATGGTAAGCTTTGGCCAGCGCCGCTGAGGCGGCATCCGGGTCCAACCGCCGCTCCTGAGACAGCGCCAGCAGCCGCTGCCGCGTGCGCTCCTGCGCATGCATGGGCGGGAGGGGTGGCCAGCCGGGAAGCAGGGAAGCTGAGCGCAAGGGCAGGGCATGCCGGGAGCACTGCACCAGCAGGCGAGAGCTGCGGATGCAGCGGCGGCAGCGCGATTTCCATGGCAGATGGACCCCACACAAACGCGCACATCTCGCAACCACGCCCGCACACATAAGGCACGGCACCGCGCTCCATGCATCCACACCTGGGCATCTGGAGGCAGCCGCCGGTCGAACTGCATCTTGGATGCGCTGGCATCATCGCCCAGCTTGCCGGCTGCAAGGACACGGAAACGAGCAGGGGTAGGACGCAGCACGCATGCATGGGTGAGCAGTGCCCATCGGTAAGCTTGGGAGGGCCTGGCGGGTGGGGCTGGGCAGCTGCAAGTGCGCAGCGCAGCGTCCTGCGCATCCAATGTTGGCCGCATGCAACAAGCTGCCGGTCGCAGTGCTGCAGCTCCAACCCAGCCCCCGGATGGTTCCTACTGTTCAAAACAAGCAAGCAGCAACATCTCCAGCTGCGAAGGGCACCAGCAGGCGGCAGCCTGCATCGACACTTGCCGGACGGTTTCAAACCGCAAGCAAGTTGGGGGCGGTGGCAATGCCGCACCCAGCCGCCCACCTGACTCGCAGCTGCACTGCAGGCCTGGCCGGCTGCTCTGCACCGCCTTCATCACAACTGAGCAGAGCTTGACCTGGCAACGGCAATGGGAGGGGCAGGCGGGTCAGCGGTGACGAGCTGGCCTCACAAGCAGGGCTGTGCAAAGCCAAATCGCTTCACGATTGCTGCTGAACGGGAGCATGGGCTGGCAGGGGCAGGCAGCAAACGATGAGTGGCAGTGCAGCTGCATGGCAGCGGGAACGGCCGCTTGGGCTGTCGAGCAGCGGGCTTGTGCCAGCACGTTGGTGGCATGCATGCATCCGCAACACAAAGCCAGCGAGGCACCACCTCCCCACTTGCATCCCTCCAGGTTGCGAGCAGCACACAGGAAACCGATGCATGCAGCACACAGGCAACTGGCAGCAGCAGCAGCCTGAATGCCAGCCTCACCTCTGCCTCCTCCCCTCCGTTTGAGTCAAAGGGCAGGAAGCCATCGGCGAGCGTGCCAAATGCAAAGATGGAGGGGCGGATGCGGGGCGGCAGGCGCCACATGGCCAGGATGTCATCCCAGCTGTCTGCGGGTGGGGAACAGATAATCAGACGGATAAAACGGCAGCAGGAAGGGTTGCAGTAGGGATAGAGGGGGAGCAGCGAGCACACGTGGCACACGTGCACACATGGCACTGTCCACCGAGCTGCCCTGCGCAGGAGGGGTTGGGATTGGCAGCTGGGGCAGCAAAACGGCTTCCTGTCTCATCTCAGGATCGAACTGAGGACCTTTCGCGTGTGAGGCGAACGTGATTACCAACTACACCAACGAGACCAAACTGGATGACACATTGCAAGAACCCTGGGGGCAGTTGGTTGGAACGGCTGGCGGCACGGCTTGCTAGGCGGGCCTTAAACGCCTAGTGGATCATGCGCCTCCGGGTGATGCCGAGGTTGCGGGTTCGAACCCTGCCGACATACTAGCAGGTCCGGGTGCGCCAT
>VFQQ010000656.1_pt1 | contig 62596 bp, 57 predicted proteins | sample 3512341 | NCBI WGS metagenome assembly VFQQ01 (sample SAMN10412373, study PRJNA504923) | tailings metagenome | isolation source: Relicate 2 Philex TSF1 revegetated site | place: Philippines: Tuba, Benguet | collected 2017-08-29 | reverse complement strand
TCCTGGTGGTCGACGATCACGATCTGGTTCGCACGGGCATCACCCGCATGCTGGCCGATATCGATGGTCTGCAGGTGGTGGGCGAGGCCTGCACCGGCGAAGAAGCCCTGCTCCGGGTTCGCGAACTCAAGCCCGACGTCGTCCTGATGGACGTCAAGATGCCCGGTATTGGCGGCCTGGAAGCCACCCGCAAACTCATGCGCAGCCACCCTGATATCAAGGTCGTCGCGGTTACCGTATGTGAGGAAGACCCGTTCCCGACCCGCCTGCTGCAGGCTGGCGCCGCCGGTTATCTGACCAAGGGCGCGGCGCTGGACGAAATGGTCCAGGCCATTCGTCTGGTATTCGCCGGCCAGCGCTACATCGACCCGCAGATCGCTCAGCAGCTGGCGTTGAAGTCGTTCCAGCCACAGAGCAGTGGCTCGCCGTTCGATCTTCTGTCCGAGCGTGAAATCCAGATCGCGTTGATGATCGCAAACTGCCACAAGGTGCAGAACATCTCGGACAAGCTGTGCCTGTCGCCGAAGACGGTCAACACCTATCGCTACCGCATCTTCGAGAAACTCTCCATCACCAGCGATGTCGAGCTGGCCCTGCTTGCGGTACGCCACGGCATGGTCGACGCCGTCAGCTGAAGATGTCCGCTTCCTTCGATTCGAGCGCCTTCCTGGCGACCTGCAGCGGTCGCCCTGGCGTCTATCGCATGTTCGACGCCGATGCCCGCCTGCTCTACGTGGGCAAGGCGAAGAATCTCAAGAAGCGTCTCTCCAGTTACTTTCGCAAGACCGGTCAGGCACCCAAGACCGCCGCGCTGGTCGCACGCATCGCGCAGATCGAAACCACCATTACCGCCAACGAGACCGAGGCGCTGCTGCTCGAGCAGACGCTGATCAAGGAATGGCGGCCGCCTTACAACATCCTGCTGCGCGACGATAAGTCCTATCCCTACGTGTTTCTCTCCGATGGCGACTTTCCTCGGCTGGGCATCCACCGTGGTGCGAAGAAGGCCAAGGGACGCTACTTCGGTCCCTACCCCAGCGCCCTGGCGATTCGCGAAAGCCTGAGTCTGCTGCAGAAGACCTTTCTGGTTCGACAGTGCGAGGACAGCTACTACAGGAACCGCACGCGGCCCTGCCTGCAATATCAGATCAAACGCTGCAAGGGGCCCTGCGTCGGCCTGGTCAGCGCCGAGGAATATGCCGAAGACGTGCGCCATTCGGTTATGTTTCTTGAAGGGCGCAGCAATGCGCTGAGCGAGGAACTGTCCGCCAGCATGGAAAAGGCCTCCATGGCCCTGGAGTTCGAGCGCGCTGCCGAGTTGCGTGACCAGATCGCCATGCTCCGCCGCGTGCAGGATCAGCAGAGCATGGAAGGCGGCAGCGGCGACGTCGATGTGGTAGCCGTGATGCTCACGCCCGGCGGCGCCTGTGTGCACCTGATCAGCGTGCGCGGCGGTCGCGTGCTGGGCAGCAAGAATTTCTTTCCGCAGGTGGCGATCGAAGAGGAGGGCGGCGACGTGCTGATGGCCTTCCTTGCCCAGTACTACCTGAGCAATGTCGAGCGCGATCTGCCCAGCGAGTTGATCGTCAACGTGCAACATGAAGACTTCGCCACGCTGGTCGAAGCCATCGAGTCGTTGCGCGGGCGCAGCCTGAGCATCAGTTTGCGTGTACGCGGCACCCGGGCGCGTTGGCAGCAACTGGCCGTCACCAATGCCGAGCAGGCGCTGGCTGCACGCCTGGCCAATCGGCAGCACCTGGCCGAGCGCTTCGAGGCGCTGGCCGCCGTGCTGGAAATGGACGAGCCGCCGCAGCGCATGGAGTGTTTCGATATCAGTCACTCAAGCGGCGAGGCGACGGTTGCCTCCTGCGTGGTATTCGGCCCCGAAGGGCCGCTGAAATCCGATTACCGTCGCTTCAATATCGAGGGCGTCACGCCCGGCGATGATTATGCGGCCATGCACCAGGCACTGACGCGGCGTTTCAGCAAGATCAAGGATGGCGAGGGCAAGCTGCCCGATGTGCTGCTGGTGGACGGCGGCAAGGGGCAACTGGCCATGGCGCGCGAGGTGCTGCAGGAACTGGCGGTGCCGGACCTGATCCTGCTCGGCGTGGCCAAGGGCACGACGCGCAAGCCTGGCCTCGAAGTGCTCTATCTCAACGACGCCGAGCACGAGTTCACCTTGCCCGGCAACTCGCCGGCGCTGCACCTGATCCAGCAGATACGCGATGAGTCGCACCGTTTCGCGATCACCGGACATCGTGCGCGTCGTGGCAAGACGCGCCGCACCTCGACGCTGGAAGAGGTTGCAGGGATCGGTCCGAAGCGCCGGCGTGAACTGCTCAATCACTTCGGCGGTCTGCAGGAACTGTCCCGCGCCAGCGCCGAGGAAATCGCCAAAGCGCCCGGAATCAGCAAAAAGCTCGCCGAGTTGATTTATGACACTCTGCACAGTGAGTAGAATGCCCGTTCACTTCGCAGCCTAGTTGTGCCGATGAATATCCCCAACTTGCTTACCGTGCTCCGGGTCGCGCTGATTCCGGTCTTCATCCTGCTGTTCTATATGCCGTTCTCCTGGAGTTACTGGGCTGCCAGCGGCGTCTTCGCCGTCGCTGCCGCCACCGACTGGCTCGACGGCTACCTGGCTCGCCGCTGGGAGCAGGGCACTCCGTTCGGCGCTTTCCTCGATCCGGTAGCCGACAAACTGATGGTGGCGGTAGCGCTGGTACTGCTGGTTGCGGAGCATTCCAACCTCTGGCTGACCCTGGCGGCAGCGACCATCATCGGTCGCGAGATCGTTGTCTCCGCACTGCGTGAGTGGATGGCCGAGCTGGGGGCTCGGGCGCACGTAGCCGTCTCCAACCTCGGCAAATGGAAAACCGCGGCGCAGATGCTGGCACTGGTCATCCTGCTGGGCAATCCGCCCGTGTTTACCTTCTGGGTGGTGGTCGGATACATCCTGCTGGTGATCGCAGCGGTGCTGACGTTGTGGTCGATGCTGCAGTACCTGCTGGCCGCCTGGCCGCACCTCAGCACCACCTCTGAAAAGAAATAAGTATTTTTGAATCAAAGGGTTGACGGCGCGATTCGATTCTATAGAATGGCGCCCGTCGACAAGACAAGCGGGAATAGCTCAGTTGGTAGAGCACGACCTTGCCAAGGTCGGGGTCGCGAGTTCGAGTCTCGTTTCCCGCTCCAAATTTTGATCCACAGACTTCTACTGGGGTCTGTAGGTCATTGAAAAAAGGAGCTTCGGCTCCTTTTTTCATTCCAGCGAGTGCCACGGAAATCCACCCACAGCTACCGTTTTTGAGTGACCAAATAAGGCACAAGAATACGGGTGGGTCGGCTACCGGATAGTTGCTGGGGCTGAGCGGGGACCATGACGAGCATAGGGCCTAAGTCATTACTTAGGAGTCTCGAAATGGCGCTCTCTGATCTGACCGTCCGGCAGGCGAAGACCACCGGAAAACGCTACACCCTCTCCGACAACGACTGCCTGGGCCTGATGGTCTCAGCCGCAGGCGGCAAGTCATGGCAATTCCGCTACTACTGGCTGGGCAAGCAAAAGCGCCTGTGCCTGGGCGGCTATCCTGCTCTCAGCCTGCGCGAGGCCCGGATCGAGCGAGACAAGGCCCAGGCCCTGCTCGCCAGGGGGATCGATCCTCAGGTCGAGCGCGACCAGAAACGGCACGCGGCCAAGCTGGCGGGCGAATACACCTTCAAGACCGTCTTCGATGCCTGGGTCGAGCATCGCCGCAAGGAACTCAAGGAAGGCCGTCAAAGCACGCTGTCGCAGATCCTGCGCATCTTCAACAAGGACGTGTTGCCCACCCTGGGAAGAATGTCGATCTACGACATTCGCCGCCCCCAACTCCTGGGCGTCTTGGCGGCGATCGAGAAACGCAAGGCGTTCACCACCGCCGAGAAGGTCCGCACCTGGTTCAACCAGTTGTTCCGCTATGCCCTGGTCATTGCCGAGGGGTTGGAAGTCAACCCGGCCGCCGACCTGGACGTGGTGGCAGAGCCCAAGCCCCCCGTAGCCCACAATCCCTACCTGCACCTGCCCGAGATGCCCGAGTTCCTCCAGAAGCTCCGGCTCTACAACCCCCGTGGCTGGCAGACCCAGCTTGGCGTCCGGCTGCTGTTCCTGACCGGGGTGCGCACCGGCGAACTGCGATTGGCCGAACCCGAACAGTTCGACCTCGACAGGGGCTTGTGGATCATCCCACCGCAGATCGTCAAGCAGCTCCAGGATGAAATGCGCAAGGCAGGGAAGCGGCCGCAGGATGTGCCCCCCTATATCGTGCCGCTATCCCTGCAGGCCATCGAGATCGTGCGCTATCTCCTGGGGGTGATGCGGCCGGCGCAGAAGTACTTGCTGTCACACCGCAGCGAACTCAAGAAGCGCATCAGCGAGAACACCCTCAACAAGGCCGTGCAGCTCATGGGCTATGAGGGGCGCCTGACCGGCCACGGCATCCGCGGCACTATCTCGACGGCGCTCAACGAGATTGGCTACCCGAAGATTTGGGTGGACGCGCAGCTTTCCCATTCCGACCCCAACAAGGTGAGTTCGTCCTACAACCACGCCAAGTACGTTGAGCCGCGCCGTCGGATGATGCAGGACTGGGCCGATCGGCTCGACCTGCTCGAACAGGGCGAAGTGGAAGCCGCGAGCGCGCATCTGACCATCCGTATCGACGGGGCGCCGGCGATGGCAGAAGTGGAGGAAGCGGTGGATGCGACCCTCGCGATGGCCGAGCCCACTCCTCCCGGCGTCCCGCCCGTCGTGGCCACGCCTATTGTCGTAACCCCGAGCAGCGGCGGCATCACGTTCCAGCGGCTGTCTCAGGTACCGCCGCCTCCGACGCATGCCCCAGAGCCGGAAGTGTCCGCGATCCAGCGCGAGCGCGAGGAAATGCTGACCATCTACGAGTCTCCAAGCAGCTTGCCGGTCCCGCTGTTCGGCAAGCTGGCCGGAAAGTCCAAGGACCAGATCAACCGCGAACTGAAAGCGGGCAAGTTGCTGTCCATCAGTTTGGGCAATCGGGGGCAGCGTGTTCCCGATTGGCAACTGGTGCCGCTCAAGCACAAGCTGGCCCAGGTGCTCATGAACCAGTGCCCGCACGCGGATTCGTGGGATCTGTACCGCATGCTGACCCAGCCGCACCCTGACCTGGGGGACCGCGCGGCCATTGATGCGGTCACGCCGACCAACGTGCCGGCGATCATCCAGGTCATCATGGGCGACTACCAGCACTATGCGGATATGCCCGAGGCCATTGCCCCGTACCCCATCCCCGAGGATGTGCGGCAAAGCGTTCGTCGGCTGGTGGATAGCGCAGTAGTTCTAGACGGAGCATAGGGCTCTCAAACCTTGCAGGGGCCTTGCGGCCCCTGCATTACGCTTGCACCGCCTCCACGAGTTCGCTCAGCGTGCGCGGTGCGGGAGCGAAGAACACGGCGCCGGTGTGCGCCGTCGAGAAATCGAGCAGGCGGTCGTGCATGCCTGGCGGATCGCCGAGGAACATGCGCTCCAGCATCTTCTGCGTCACCCACAGATGCCTGGAGTAGCCGATGAAGTAGGTGCCATATTCGCCCTGGCCGGGGCGGCCGAAGGGCATGTTGTCGCGCAGGATGTCGTGCTCGGTGCCGTCGTCGTCCACGATCGTGGCGAGGGTCTTGTGCGATTTCTGGCCGCTCGTCGCGTCGGGCAATTCGACATTGCTGACGATCTCCCGGCCGATGATCCGCTCTTGCTCGTCCTTGGCGAGCCGAGCCCACGGCTGCATTTGGTGCAGATACTTCTGCACCACCAAGTAGCTGCCGCCGGCGAACGCCTGATCTTCACTGCCGACCAGCGTCGAGGCGCCGATGTCGTGCCCGGTCGGGTTGGCCGTGCCATCGACAAAGCCAAGCAGGTCGCGGGAGTCGAAGTAGCGAAAACCGACCACCTCGTCGGCCACCGTCACGCTGCTGCCCAGTTGGTCCAGCAGCAGGCGCTCGAATTCAAAACAGAGGTCCTCGCGTTCGGCACGGATGTGAAAGAACAGGTCGCCGGGCGTGGCAGGCGCGGTGTGCTTGGCACCCTCGATGGGCACGAAGGGCCGTAGTTCCTTCGGGCGCTTCCCGGTCTGGAAACGGTCCCATAGCGCCGATCCCAGTGCAGTGATGCACGACAGCCGGCCGTTGAGATCGCGGAAGCCCACCGTTTTGATCAGGTCGTCCAGCCCGTCCAAGACGCCGGCGACCGCCTGAAGGGCCTCGTGGCCCTCGGCGACCGTCAACGTGAGAAACACCGCCGCGCGCGACAGCGGCGCATCGATGCTTTGCGAGTCAATTGGTACTCGATCCCAACCACTTCCAACCATTCGTGCCTCCAAAGACCATGTTAATTCATCATATTGCCAGAGATGGAAGCGCTATCACTGGCGCGCTAACAGGCGCGTGCCGCTGCAATTACCCGCACGCAGCCTCGGCGAGAGCGGGCTATGGGGTATTCGAGCAAGCCGCCCTGTCCCTGGCAACCAGCATTGCCCTGTGCTCGAACCGCTCAGAAACAACATTGGCTCGTCCGTGGGGCCGCTGCAGGTATGTCACGATCTCGTAGGGGCCGTCTGAAAGCGGTCGCATAGTGATCCCCCACGCATGGGCACGCTCAATGCGCGATTGCGCGGAGAGCCCCACTCCGTAGCCAGCGGTCACCCAAAGCGCCATCATCTCGAACGAAGTCACGTGCTGAATGCTCTGCTGGCTCAACGGAAGAAAGGACAGTCGCTGATCCAGCAGTAGGCAAGCCTCCGCCGGCCAGCGAAACACCGGATAGTCCAGAAGCTCGGCAAGCGTGATCTTCGCCTGGGCAACTAAGGGGGACCCCAGCGGCACTGCAACAGCCACGTTCTCCACCCAGAGCGGTTGGCTTTTCACAGCCGGAGCACCAGCGTTCCGAAGCGTCATTCCAGCGTCGTAGCGGCCTTCCTCAAGGCCCGTCAACAGATCATCGGCTGAGGTCTCAAAGAACGTGATGGTGACTTCTGGTTCCTCCGCGCGCTGTAGGGCAAGAAGCGTTGTGAGGCAAGAGGATGGCACTCCGGGCGCGATAGCAAGCCTGAAATGGGAAAACTGGCTGGTGGCGTCATGCATGAGGGCCCCCAATAAGCGATCTGTCCAGAAAGGCAAACCAGCGTTGCAGGAAAGAGTGAAGTTTAACGTCGTTATCTTTAACGTGGTTAATTGTGGCAGATTGTTTGACGCTTCTGCTAATGCAGAAATCAACAATTCAGCCAGGCCGTCCTTCTGGCACATCGACGTATGAATCCGAGTCGGCGTTAGCCTTCGGACAGGCCGTGCGCGCTGCGCGCGTCGCTCAAGGAGTCGCGCAAGACGAGTTCGCATCTCGGGCAAGCATTTCGCGTTCTCACATGGGTAAGATCGAGCGTGGTGAGCACGTGCCCACGCTTCCGCTCATACTGAAAATTTCTACGGCACTTGGAATAAGCGCGGCTGACCTGATGACGGCGACCGAACGCAATCTGCGTGCCGACACTGATCCCTGAGTGTCTAGCCTGCCAGGCTCCGTCAACCGTCCGAAGAGTCGCGAAGGCGAACGATAAATCGCTCCACCGAAGCCGATAAATTGCCGCCGTCCGGCCGAAGCAGGTAGGTGGTGATCACGGCAGAATCCATCGCCAAGGGGCGGATCACCACATCCGGCCGTTGGGAGATGGGAATCTTGGTCGCCGTCATGAAGCCGATGCCGTAGCCGGCGCCGACCAACGTGAGCATCATGTCCAGCGAGGACACTTCCTCGACAACATTCAGCTTGTGCTCCAACGTGTTGAGCAGCCGCTTGAGTTCGCGGCAATAGCCCTCGCATACCTGCGGGTCGCACAGGACAAGTGGATGGCCTTGAAGTTCTTGAAGTGGCACCTCCTTGTAGGTGAGCAATGAGTGACGAGCTGGCACCGCAATCACCAGCGGGTCGTGCCAGATTGGTTCGGCAGCGATACCGTCGCCGACATCGCCCGTGTGCGCGAACCCGATCATGAAGTCGCCCGAACGCAAGCCACGCACTTGCTCTGCCAGAGGCACTTCTGACAAGCGTATTTCGATCTCCGGCTCCTCGGCGCGGCAACGAGCCAGAAATGCCGACAGCCGTGGATCGATAGCCCCATCTGATACAGCGATGCGCAGGCTACCGCGCAAGCCCGATGCCACAGCCTTGGCATTTTCACGAGCCTGTTCCAGCACTGTGAATAGACGGCGAACATCTTGCAAGAAGACCGCGCCCGCCGCCGTTAGAACTGTTCCTCGTCGGTTTCGGTCGAAGAGCACTACGCCCAACTCGTCCTCAAGTTCCTTGATGGCTCGTGATAGCGGTGGTTGTTCGATATGCAGGCGCTCAGCCGCCCGCGTGAAATGTAGCTCCTCAGCAAGAACTACGAAGCAGCGAAGATGGCGCAGCTCCATAGGCCACCCTCCCGTTCCGACTTATCCAACACTGTGCTATCTCCCTATAGAAGTGACTGCCATTCTGGCGGCGGCGAGTTCGGCCACATCATTGGAAACTTCTGGCTGAATGAGCCAGGGCTGGGTTGACCGTGCGATGGCCCGAGGCAGGCACAACACTAGGCGAGCCTGATCAAGTCCGTGGGGTGATAAGGATCAGACGAAGGCTATCTCCAGCCACGCACGTCAATGGATGCCGTGCATCGTCCCCGTCTGACCCTTGGCCGATTGCGAACCAAGCGCTTGAACACGCTTGCGGTTGATCATCACCTGCGGGTTGCTGAGGCTCTGCTCCTGGTCCGAGCCAAGGCAAGTACCCTGGGGCAGACGGCAAATGCCGGCGAAAATATTCGCCGGCTCCAGTTGCTGCCCGGAGACTGGCGGGACCAGAATGCCTCTCACCAGAAAGTGTGAGACATCCTGATGCTTAGCCCGCGCCGGATGCTTAATGCCGCACTGAACCATGCGGGTCGATGACGTACTTGTATGCAGAACCCGCGTCGAACTCTTTGTACGCGGCGGGCGCGTCTTCGAGCTTGATGAACTTAGTGTTCATCATCGGCGAAAGGTAAGGCATGCGATCGTTCAGTATCGCCCGCATTAACGCGTGGTTGTAGTTGGCCGTCGGAGATTGACCAGCCGACATTCGCGGCGACTTGATCCAGGCGTTGGACCATTCCAGATCCATATGGCCTTTCTTGGCTTTCGGGTCTTTCGAGATCGGGTTTGCGCAGTACACACCGACCGTACTGGTCATTCCGCCGAAGCGGACATATTTGAGCATTGCGTTGGTAACAGCGCTCTCCACGATCTTGTCAGCCTCCGCGCCAAACCCGCGGCAGTCCACACCAACATAGTCGATGACGCGATCCACCTCCCTGTGCCCGGTAATGCGTTCGAGATGCTCCTCGATCGGCACGCCGTCGGAAAGGTTGATGGTTTCCACGCCGTGTGGCTTGAGAAGGTCCAGCCGCTCTTGAATGTAATCGGCAACGATGATGGCGCCTGCACCCAGAAGTCTGGCGCAGGCGGCACCCGCTCTGCCGACCGGCCCGGCACCGAAGATCAGGATGTTTTCGCCGACGACGTAGGCCGGCGCGGCTGGCCAGTCTGGGCCAGCGAACCCATGGAAAGCTGTGGGTAATACGTCAGAGAGAAGGGTCAGGTCGCGGATTTTTTCCATGGCGGCATCCTTGTCAGGGAAGCGAAGGAGATTGAAATCCGCATACGGTACGAAGAGATAATCACCTTGCCCCCCCGTCCAGCCACCGAGGTTGAACCCGTAGGCTCCGCAGTCGATTTCGGGGTTGGTGTTCTCGCATACATCGGAGCGCATATGCTTGCAGTTGTAGCAACGCCCACACCCCACATTGAAGGGAACGGAAACGATGTCGCCCTTCTTCACGACTTCGACGTCTGATCCCACTTCGATCACTTCGCCGGTCATTTCATGGCCCATGGTCATTCCCTTAGGAACAGCAAACGAACCGCGATAAATGTGAAGGTCGCTGCCACAGATATTTGTGGTAACTATTTTGAGGATAGCGCCATGGGGTGCGCTTTTCCCTTGAGGGGTTATCAGCTCTGGAAATTTGAAGGTGTTGACCTTCATTTCCAAGGGCTTCTCGAAAGTCACGATTCGGTTACCGGTCGGAGTCATTTCGTCACCTCTGTGCGTTAATGTTTCCATCTTCTAAATCGAAGTGGGAAACGAAATTTACCGCTGTCAAGAAGAACGATCGTGGTACTGCCTAGCCGTTGGCCGCGTCTCCTTCTGCGGTCTTGACAGCATCGGATCAAGCTCAGAAGTGGTCAAACTGGAATAATCTATGTGCAGATAGGCACGATCTATCTACGCGGGATCGTCGAGCCGTGCTCGTCTCCTAGCCGGGAGAGGGCAACGATCATCGCTACATCGCGCCTCCTAGCTTGATCTAGGAACAGTCAGCTCGACCCAGCGAGACATGAGGAGGCCGCATGCAGCAGGTACTCCTGTCCCCCGAGTTGCCCCTGGACCTAGTGGCCTTCGATGGGTTGCTCAGCACGTGGCGCCTGTTAGCGGCGCACACGGCATGCCTGCAATCTTCGCCTGGTTGAAGCAATACAGAGTTGCTCTTCAAGACTCGCTATTTCAGGGGGCTTTGAGATGAGTCTGCTTTGGGCTGGAACCGACGATGGATCGATATAACGGATTGAAGAGTGGCGGCGAGTTCGGGGGTGTGCACCATTTCGAGCAATGCACGCGATGACGGTGCCTCGAACGCATTTTTCCCAGCAACGAATCCGACATTTGAGTGCGACATTGGTCCATTGATTGCGATTGCGTGGAGATTTGGAATGTGCGCGAGTTGGCCGGCGAGAGATTGCGGAAGAACTGCCGAATATTTTCCTGTCGCCACGTGTGCCGATAGCACGTCAATTGAATCAGTGCGAATAGTCTGCGCGGTACATTGCATCAGCCTATCTTGAATGGGTTCAGGTACTGCCGAGTTCAGCACGCAGAGTTGTCTATTGAGAACATGGTCCCACGTTGTGCTTCGGGGTTGCTGTGTTCTCGCGGCGTGAAAAAGGAAAATGCGTTCACGGTACAGAAGGTGAGTATCGAAGTCTTCCCCTGGGATATCCTCCAAATGCATGAGTGCGATATCCAAATTGTTTTCTCGAATCGCCTGTAGCAGGGAAGAAGCGCCGGAAACCAGAACTGATTGTTGAAGTAAGGGTGTTTTTTCAGCAAGGGCGATGCTTAATGTGGGCGCTACACCGGCAGTTCCTGGGAGTATCCCTAGCCGGAATTGCCCCTCTATACCTCGCCGTAGTGCGGAGAGTTCTCGCTCCAGCCCTTTGCAGTCGTCATACATCTGCTGAGCCCAAGACAGTACGCGCATCCCTTCAGAAGTGAGGCCGTCATAGCGTCGGCCATGACGCACGATCTCGACACCCATGTCTTCCTCCAATTGCTTAATGCCCGCGGAGAGTGTCGGCTGAGAAACATTGCAGCTTTTGGCCGCGTTGCCAAAATGGCCTTCACGGTGCAAAGCAAGCAAGTATTCAAAGTTTCTTACGATCATATATTTTCTTCTGATAAAGTTGATTAGATTTTATACTTTCACGAAAAACCCTGCGCACGCTTCGATCCGCGTCCAACCTTGGGCACGTAGCTGGCACGCATGAAAGGCTGCCGCGCGCAGTGCCCATACAGTAGGTTCGACTCGTCATCGACGGTCAGCACCACAACGCACGGGACAGCCAATAGCGCGAACACAGGTGCTTTGCGCTGTGGGCGAGTCGTCCTCATGTAGCTTAGCAGTTGGCGCGTTCTGGAAGGGAGTAAGCGTGAGTGGTGAGGCACGCAACCGCAAAAGGCGGTGCTAAGCTCTTGAGCTGTTCGGGTCGTGGCCGTTGAAGCGGCGAGAGAATGGAGCCTGCCATGGCCGTTGTGGCGCAGCTAGTACACCATGCCCCCAGCGTTTCCTTAGCTGCGATTGACGGGCATGCCTGGCGGTAGCTCAATAACAGCCATTTATGGATGAAGGAATGAGGGGAATAAGGCAGATGAAGATATTCACCATTGGATTCACTAAGACCTCCGCGCGGTCCTTCTTCACCAAGTTAAGTGCTTCTGGTGCCAAGCGCCTTGTCGATGTTCGCCTGAATAATGTTTCGCAATTGGCCGGATTCGCTAAACGCGAGGATCTTCGATATTTTTCCGAGGCGTTGTGTGGGATGGAATATGAACATCTACCAGCACTTGCTCCAACCAAAGACATGTTCGAGGAATATAAAATAAAAGGGGGAGATTGGGATATCTACGCCAGTAAATTTCTGGATTTAATGTCGTCCCGAAAGATTGAGTCAATCGATAAAGAAAAGATTGATAACAGTTGCCTGCTTTGCAGCGAAGACAAGCCCCATCACTGCCATCGGAGGCTAGTGGCCGAGTACCTTGCAGGCAAATGGCCGAATGTTGAGATCGTGCATCTTTAGAGGGGCGACGTAGCTCCACGTTTCCAACGCCTCGTCTGGAGGGCTGAGAGAGACAAAGGCGCGTATCGGCGGGAGCCGGCGCCACACATTGGGCGTACAGAGCAACCTCGCCCGCCACGGCTCGATGTCAGCGCTCAACGAGGCGAGTGGCTCCAGGTGCATTGGCAGACGGGCCGCTGGCTGACGTCGTGGCGATCGGCGGATATGCACTGGGAAGCCCGCCCATGTGTTGGGCTATCATGTTGGCGACGCCTACGCCCAGGTGGGGCGCGGCAGGATCGCCGTCATTTACACCCCAGTTTGGTACTGCTATAGGTCTTCTGGAATAGCCGATACATCAGGACAAATTGAAGTAGCTCAATTAGGAGATATCTAATGTCAACCGGTATGTTTATTCTGCACTCCAACTATACGCCGGCGGGGGACCAGCCAGAGGCGATAGCGCGCCTGCTGTCGGACATAGAAGAAGGTGCGACGCACCAGACGCTGAAAGGTATCACCGGCTCAGGTAAGACCTTCACCATGGCCAATGTGATTCATCGTCTGAAGCGGCCTACGTTGATCTTGGCTCCTAACAAGACGTTGACCGCGCAGCTTTATGGTGAAATGAAGCACTTCTTTCCTGAGAACGCGGTCGAGTACTTCGTTTCCTACTACGATTATTTTCAGCCCGAAATCTATATGCCGGGCACCGATCGTTTCATTCCAAAGGACTCGGCCATCAATGACCACCTTGAGCGCCTGCGCCTGTCCACGACCAAATCCTTGATTGAGCGTCGTGACGTGATCGTCGTCGCTTCGGTGTCTTCAATCTACGGCCTGGGTGATCCAGATGCATATCGAGCGCTACAGATCGCTCTGTCCCCTGGGGTCAAACTAAACCAGAGAGAGCTAATTCGTCGCTTGGCTTTGCTGCAATATGATCGCACGGAGCGCACTCTCAAGCGTGCAACGTTCCGCGTCCAAGGTGATGTGATTGACATTTTCCCCGCTGATTCCGAGTACAGGGCGGTTCGGGTGGAACTGTTGGATGACACTGTTGCGTCTGTCCAATGGATGGACCCTGTTACTGGCAAGACGTTGGGAGAGATAGACCATTATTTGGTTTCGCCAAAAACGCTTTTCGCACCGCCCACGAACAAAATAGATTCTGCATCCAAAAAGATACTCGCTGATATGGAAGAGCGGGTTGCCGAGCTGAACAGGAATAATCGCTTGGTCGAGGCAAACAGGCTGTACGAGCGGATCACGCATGACGTGGAAATGATGCGCGAGGTCGGCTATTGCTCGGGGATGGAGAATTATTCCTGCTACTTCAGCGACCGAGACGCAGCTTCTCCTCCGATCACGTTGCTGGATTATTTGCCGAAAGACGGGCTGCTGTTCGTCGATGAATCTCATGTCATGGTGCCACAGATATCCGCAATGTACCGGGGGGATCAGGCGCGCAAGGACACGCTGATCGATTACGGGTTCCGTTTGCCTTCATCGAAGAACAACCGGCCATTGAACTTTGACGAGTTCGAGAAGGTCAAGCCTCAGACCATCTTTGTTTCCGCTACTCCGGGCGACTACGAGCTGAGGGTGTCGAAAGGCAGGGTTGTCGAACAGGTTATCAGGCCAACGGGACTGCTTGACCCCAAGGTTGAAGTGCGGAAAGCGGATGGATACATAGATGACCTGCTTGCCGAAATATCGAAGTGCGTGAAGAGAAAGAATCGAGTGCTTGTGACTACGCTGACGAAGGTCAGTGCAGAAGAGCTAACGGATTTCTTGACGGACAACGGGATTCGAGCGCGCTACATGCATTCGGACATAAAAGCGGAGGATCGTGTTGAGATCATCAATGGCCTGCGCGCAGGAGAGTTCGATGTTTTGATTGGGATTAGTCTTTTGCGCGAAGGGCTGGATATTCCAGAGGCATCATTGGTTGCCATTCTCGATGCAGACCGTGCAGGGTTCTTGCGTTCGGCCCATGCGCTCATTCAGATGATCGGTCGAGTCGCTCGGAATGAAAACGGCAAGGCGATCTTGTACGCCGACGCGGTGACGCCGGCGATGAAGCAGGCGATCGATGAGACCAATAGGCGCAGGCAGCTTCAAATTGCCTTTAACGAGGAAAATGGGATTTCTCCAGCCTCGTCTGTGCGAAAACTAGCAGGGGAAGAGACGAATACGGAGGAGCCCACCGTTCATTCCGAGGCTTTCTGCGAGAACTTGTCCGACCTTTGCGATCAGATCACTGCCAAGGAACAGCAGCTACTCAAATTTACCGATACCGGTGACGAGCAGCGCGTCGAAGACATTCGTCATCAGTTGGATGGGTTGTACCGGCAATTCATTTACATCTAATCGTTCGCCGGCATTGGGTTGCATGGCCGACCGATCTGCACCTGGGGCAAGCGGGCAGACGGTCGGCTCATCATTCAACCGGAGGGGTGAGCCGCCGAGGCTCAGTGCCCCGCTTTCCAAGGTGTGTGCCCTACAGCGTCTTGCGACGTGTCAGCGCAAAGCTGGCAACGATCCAACGGCGACCAGCATTTCATCAAATACCGCTCGAACCCTTCCCGGAATGGGGCCACGCTGAGGCCGATAGACGTACAACCCCCATGCCGGAGGTTCTTCGTTCTCCAGCACTCGCACGAGCTTCCCGCTGGCAATGTAGGGGGCGGCCATGTAGTCCGCCAGTTGCGCGAACGCGATCCCGGCCAGCGCCGCTCCCATTTCCATGTCGGCATTGTCGGCGACGAGAGTGGGTGCGGTAGGTGTCCACTGGCGTCCCGCCTTGAAGTGCCAAGGCCAGGGACGGCCGGTATTGATATCCAAGGCCACGGTAACTGGCAGGCTGCTTAGCGCATCGATGTTTGCAGGTACGCCCACTTTCTTGATCAGGCGCGGAGCGGCAACGATGGGGAGTCTCATGTCGGCGGCCTTGCGTGCGACGAAGCGGCTATCGCGCATGAATCCGACCCTGATCCCGACGTCAATCCCTTCGTCAACCGTATTGCTGATGCGATCGGACAGGCGCACATCCAGCGTGATGCCGGGATGGCGCGCGGCCACGCGCTCCAGTGCCGGTAGCACCGCTCTGGTGCCCAAGCTGTGCGGTGCGGTGATGCGAACCGTACCGGACAGAGAGGCCTGCTGGTCGGAGCCAGGCGTTCGCCACAGATCCTCGAACCGCTCCAATGCGGGGCGCACTTGGTCTAGCAGCCCTTCGCCGAAGGCGGTGATGCGCACCTGGCGCGTGCTTCGATGAAACAACACCTCGCCGTAGTGTTGCTCCAGTTGCTGGATGGCACGGGTTACACCTTGCGGAGAAGTCCCCAGCCGGACGGCCGCATCGCGAAAACTGCTGCTTTCGGCCGCCACCCGAAAGATGCGCAGTAGTTCCATTTCCTTGTTCATGACGCACGCCTTATGGCCGATTTCGCTGCTCGTTGATTGTTCCAGATTGTGGAATTATAAAATCGCAACAATTCCATATACAAGGGAGGCGCGGTTGCCCAGACTGACAACACCCCGGAATGCTCCGCTCCGAACAACCCAATAAGGAACGCGAATGAACGCTGCGACCCTCATCACTGCCTACTACGACGCCTTCAACCGCGGTGACCGCGAGGCCATGCTGTCAATGTTGACCGATGACGTCGCGCACGACTTGAACCAGGGCGCTCGTGAGGTCGGTCGCGAAGCCTTCCGCGCCTTCCTGCAGCGCATGGACCGCTGCTATGGCGAGCAACTGCGCGGGATCGTGGTGATGGTCAGCGCCGACGGCCTGTGTGCAGGCGCGGAGTACGTGGTGCATGGCGAATACAAGGTCACGGACGACGGGCTGCCGGAAGCCCAGGGCCAGCGCTACGTGCTGCCGGGCGGCGCGTTCTTCGAGATCCGCGATGGCAAGATCGCTCGTGTCACCAACTACTACAACCTCGGCGACTGGATCGCACAGGTTGGAGGGGACGCCTGAAATGACCAGCGACGTGCAGGTGCTGGTTCGTCGTGGTCCGGACATTGCCGAATGGTTCGATGCCGTGGCAGGCCTGCGGGCGAGCGTCTTCCGCAGCTTTCCTTACCTGTACGAGGGCGACACCGAATACGAGAAGCACTACCTCGCTATGTACGCCCGTTCGGCAGACAGTCTGCTGGTACTCGCGCTCGCTGATGACGTGGTCGTGGGTGCGTCCACGGGATTGCCGCTCGGCGATGCGGAGCCGGCCTTCCAGGTGCCGTTCGCCGATCGAGGAATCCCGATGGAGGCAGTGTTTTACTGCGGCGAATCAGTCCTGCTCCCGGCCTTCCGGGGCCTTGGCCTGGGCCATCGCTTCTTTGACGAACGCGAAGCGCATGCCCGTTCGTTGGGCGGCATGCAGTGGACATCGTTCGCGTCGGTGGATCGAGCAGACGACGATCCCCGGCGTCCTTCCAACTACCGCAGTAATGATCCCTTCTGGACCCGTCGTGGCTACGTGCGGCAGTCGGACATGAAGGTTACGCTGCCCTGGAAACAGGTGGGTGAGCCGAGCGAAACCGAGCAGACGCTCACGATGTGGCTGCGCTCCCTGGAGAACGCGAAATGAAAGTAGCAGTTGCGAAATACGCAGTGGGTCAGCCCACGGGCTTCGAGGCATTCGCAGCGCGGCAGCGGCGGGTTCTGGAGGAGGCGAGCCGTGCCGGAGCGGAACTGGCCGTCTTGCCCGAATATCTGTCCCTCGAACTGGCTGCGATGTTCGAGCCTGGCATCCGCCAGGATTTCAACGCCTCGCTGGCCGCGCTGCAGGCCTTGCAGCCTGCGTGGCTGGCCCTGTACACCGACCTGGCGCGCGAGCTGCGCATGACCATTCAGGCCGGTACGTTCTTGACCCGGGTTGGACCGGATCGCTATCGCAACCGGGCGTGGTGGTTTGCGCCGGACGGCACGCGTGACTACCAGGACAAATTGCAGTTGACGGGGTTCGAGAAAGACACTGGCGTCATCGAGGGGGGCGACGAACTCAAGGTGTTCGACCTGAATGGCGTGCGTGCCGGCATCGCTGTCTGCTACGACAGTGAGTTTCCATTGCCCGTGCGAGCCCAGCGAGAGGCGGGTGCACGCCTGCTGTTGGTCCCGAGCTGTACGGACACGAGGGCAGGTGCAACCCGGGTTCGTGTGGGCTGCATGGCGCGGGCACTGGAGAACCGGATGTTCGTCGCACAGGCCGTGACGACCGGAGCTGCTGACTGGAGTCCGGCGCTGGACACGAACACTGGCGAGGCCACGATCTATGCACCCATGGATCGTGGATTCCCCGAGGATGGCATTCTCGCGACTACTTGCGGCACGCAGACATGGGCGATCGGTGATCTTGACGTTGAAGCACTCGAACGAAACCAAGAACAGGCCCAGGTTGCGGTCGATCGTGACTGGGACGGACAGATGTTGCCTGCACTGCGGAAAGCGCGACACTCGGGTCATCAGGTCGCCTAGCCGGTCTCATCTTGATAGCTTCAACTCGATGAGTCGGCTTAGATAGGTCATATCTATCTGCGCATAGATTTTTCCAGTTTGACCAGTTTTGAACTTGCCCCGATGCTGTCGATACATGCAAGAAATATTCATTGATTTGAATGTTTTGCGCTTCTTGGGAACAAACCTGTACTAGCCTGTAAGAGTGCTCGAAGAGCACAGAATTTGTGGCGAAGTTCGGCCGCATATACTATGGGGGAGTATTGTATAATGCGGCGGTGTACCCAAGTAGAGAGGTGTTCGATGCCACACAGTCCGGAAGAAAAGAAGCAAGCACTGACGCGCATCCGGCGCATCAAAGGTCAGGTAGCGACTCTTGAGCAAGCGCTTGATGCAGGTGCGGAATGCCCTGCAATTCTTCAGCAGCTTGCGGCCGTTCGTGGGGCAGTCAACGGATTGATGGCAACCGTTCTGGAGAGCTATCTGCGGGAAGAATTTCCCAGTAGCGAAATCAGGAGCGATTCGCAGAACAAGTCCATTGACGAGACCATCTCTATCGTCCGCTCCTATCTGCGATAGAGGCACCAGGGTGCCCTCGGTGAGGGCAAATTTAGTTAGCTAGTAAAGGAAGCGACATCATGAAATCACGTGCAGCAGTTGCCTTCGGGCCAGGAAAGCCGCTGGAAATCGTCGAGATCGACGTCGAGCCGCCGCGCAAGGGCGAGGTGCTCATCAAGATCACGAATACCGGCGTTTGCCATACCGACGCCTTCACCCTGTCGGGCGACGACCCCGAAGGTCTCTTCCCGGTCGTGCTGGGTCACGAGGGGGCGGGTATCGTCGTGGAGGTGGGCGAAGGTGTGACCAGCGTGAAGCCTGGCGATCACGTCATTCCGCTCTACACCGCCGAATGCGGCGAGTGCCTGTTCTGCAAGTCCGGCAAGACCAACCTGTGTGTCGCGGTTCGCGCAACCCAGGGCAAGGGGCTGATGCCCGATGGTACGACCCGCTTCTCGTACAACGGCCAGCCGCTTTACCACTACATGGGCTGCTCGACCTTCAGCGAATACACGGTGGTCGCCGAAGTCTCGCTGGCCAAGATCAACCCGGACGCCAATCCCGAGCACGTCTGCCTGCTGGGTTGCGGTGTGACCACCGGCATCGGCGCCGTTCACAACACGGCCAAAGTGCAGCCGGGCGACTCGGTGGCCATCTTCGGCCTCGGCGGCATCGGTCTCGCTGCGATTCAGGGTGCACGCCAGGCCAAGGCAGGTCGAATCATCGCCATCGACACCAATCCGGCGAAGTTCGAGCTGGCTCGTACCTTCGGCGCGACCGAATGCCTCAACCCGAAGGACTTCGACAAGCCGATCCACGAGGTTCTCATCGAGATGACCGGCTGGGGTGTCGATCACACCTTCGAGTGCATCGGTAACGTCAACGTGATGCGCTCGGCCCTGGAAGCTGCCCACCGTGGTTGGGGCCAATCGATCGTCATCGGCGTCGCCGGTGCCGGCAAGGAAATCTCGACCCGTCCGTTCCAGTTGGTCACCGGCCGCACCTGGAAGGGCTCTGCTTTCGGCGGGGTCAAGGGGCGCACCCAACTCCCGGGCATGGTGGAAGACGCAATGAAAGGCGAGATCGATCTCGCCCCGTTCGTCACCCACACCATGGGCCTCGACGACATCAACAAGGCCTTCGACCTGATGCACGAAGGCAAGTCGATTCGCACGGTGATCCACTACTGATCACTCACTCTCCATTCAACACCAACCACCAAGGAAATTAACCATGTCCAATCCTGTCATTTCCGGCGACGGCATCTTCTCGCACGTCTTCATCGGCGCCGCCGACGTTCAGAAGTCGGCCGCGTTCTACGACGCCGCCCTGGGTGCTCTCGGCATCAAGAACCTCGGTCCTTTCGGCAACGGATGGGTGCTTTTCGGTCGTGAAAAGCCGGCTTTCATCATCGCCCGCCCGGGTAATGGTGAAGCGCCCTCCAGCAACGGCGTGACGATCGGCTTTGCGGCCGCCACTCCCGCCGAAGTGGATGCCTTCCATGCCGCCGGCCTTGCCGCAGGCGGCACCGACGAGGGCCAGCCCGGCCCGCGTGGTCACCTGCCGGGTGCCTATGCGGCCTACCTGCGTGATCCGGCGGGCAACAAGGTCTGCTCGTACACCTTCGTCTGAAAGCAAGGAAGCTGAGGGCGTTCTGAAAGGGCCAGCACAAGCCTCTATCCGGCGAGCCTATTAGACAGACCCTGTAGGGCGGTGCCTGCTCATGAAGATCGGCCCGCAGCCATGTGCGAAACGCATGGCTGCGGGCATTTACCTTGAAGCGTGTTTTTCAACCAATGAGAAATGAGGTCGTTATGAAAGAGCCGGCCAACATCGATACGACGACCGCACAACCCGCCCCGACCGCCACCGTGTACGGCATGCCGGCCTATGCCGATCGTGCTGCAGCCGTGGGTGAAGTGCACGCGCGCCCGCATCTGTTGCTTCAGGCCCCCCGCAGCATATTGCAGCTCGCTTTCATGACCGAAGGCGACGTGGCCAAGGATCAGGTGGCGATGAGCGAGTTGTCTCATCGCTTCGGCGTTGCCGAGCCCGACCATGCTACGCCGCTTCACGGCGTGACATGGGACGAGGGAGACCTGCACTGCGAAAAGCACACCGAGTTCTCGACGTATCTCTGGTGCGCTTCGCTGGATTCCGAGACGGGAGAGCCGTGCGGCGAAAACCCGTTCAAGCATGGATTTGTCGCTCCGGGCCAGGTCGTATCCGGCATCCGTTTGAGACTGCTTCCATGGACGCCGGAAACGCAGAAGGAGGCCGATCGCTTCGATCCTGCCAGCCTGTGCTACTCGCTGGTGGAGAACGGCTCTGCCGCCATCCTGACCGACTTTCGACAGGATGAGGACGGCCTGACGCAGATCCTCATCCTTGCCCGGGATTTGACCCCGGCGCGGGCGGGGGCGCTGGCCCAACGTCTGCTGGAGATCGAGACTTACCGTACCTTGGCGTTGCTGTCGCTGCCGTTGACACGATCGATGGCGTCGGAACTGCGACGCATGGAGTCGCGGCTCGCAGCGATCACCGAAGAGATGTGTACGAGCTTGGTGGAACGGCGCGACAGCGACGTGCTGCTGTCCGAACTGACCGGCCTGGCTGCCGAGCTGGAAGCCGGCGTTGCGGCGAATCTCTATCGCTTCGGCGCCAGCCGTGCCTACTACGAGATCGTCGAGGAAAGGCTGGCAGCGCTTTCGGAAGAGGCCGTATCCGGGTACTGCACCTGGGCGGATTTCCTGCAGCGCCGCATCGCTCCAGCCATGCGGACATGCCAATCGGTAAAGGAACGCCAGGCCAAGCTCTCCGACAAGCTGACCCGGGCCATCGCCTTGCTGCGTTCCTGGGTCGACGTCGAACTCGAACGCCAGAACCGCGATCTGCTGGCTTCGATGAACAACCGGGCCAAGATGCAATTGCGCCTTCAGCAAACCGTCGAAGGCCTGTCGGTCGCGGCAATCTCCTATTACGTCGTGAGCCTTCTCGGCTATCTGCTCAAGGGCATTCCGCTCGTTCACGACGTTGTGGCGCCGGTGACGGCGGTTCTGGTGCCTGTGGTGATGCTGACGATCTGGTGGATCGTGCGCAGGATCAGACACGCCCACGGCGACACGGCGGCGGAAGAGAAACCTTCCTGACGGACTGCCACCCTGGCGCGCGATCGCAGCGCCGTTTTAATACAGGAGAACAACATGGAACGCGTCGAACATCACACCAGCTTTGATGGTTGGCAGGACGTCTATCAGCATGAATCCACGACGCTGGGCTGCACGATGAAAGTCGGCGTCTATCTGCCTCCGCAGGCGCAGCACGGCAAGGTGCCGGTGCTGTACTGGCTTTCGGGCCTCACCTGCACCGAGCAGAACTTCATCACGAAGTCCGCAGTCCAGCGCTACGCGGCCGAACATGGCATTGCCGTCGTCGCACCCGATAGCAGCGCTCGCGGCGAAGGCGTCGCCGACGATCCCGCCTATGACCTCGGACAGGGGGCGGGTTTCTACGTCAACGCCACGCAGGAACCCTGGGCTGCGAATCATCGGATGTATGACTACGTGGTGCAGGAACTACCGGCGCTGATCGAGGCCCACTTTCCCGTGACAGCGGAGCGGAGCATCAGCGGCCATTCCATGGGGGGACACGGTGCTCTGGTCATCGCCCTGCGCAACCCGGGCCGTTATCGAAGCGTCTCGGCCTTCTCGCCCATCGTCGCGCCCACCCAGGTTCCCTGGGGACACAAGGCCTTCGAGGCGTACCTGGGCAGCGACCGGGAGGCGTGGAAGCAGTACGACACCGTGGAGCTGATTCGCACCGTGCAGGAGCGTCTGCCGCTGCTGGTGGATCAGGGCTTGGGCGACGAGTTCCTGGAGAGTCAGCTTCAGCCCGATCTGCTGCGCAAAGCCTGCGACGAGACGGGGCACCCGCTCACGTTGAATCTGCGCCCAGGCTACGACCACAGCTACTACTTCATTGCCAGCTTCATTGGCGAGCACATGGCACACCACGCCTCGGCGCTGAAACGCTGATACAGAGAGGAGATCAGGTCATGATAAAGACCTCCAAAAACCGACATCACGTCGTCATCATCGGGGCGGGCTTTGGCGGGATCGAAGTTGCCAACCAGCTTGCCGGTGCCGAGGTCGATGTGACGATCATCGATCGGCGCAATCATCACCTGTTCCAACCCTTGCTTTACCAGGTTGCAGGGGCGTCACTCTCGACATCGGAGATCGCCTGGCCTATTCGCTATCTCTTCCGCAATCGCCCGGAAGTGAACACTTTGATGGCGGAAGTGGAAGGTATCGACCAGGACGCGCGCGAGGTCATTCTCAACAATGGCTCGCGGCAAGCCTACGACACGCTCGTGCTCGCGACAGGCGCTACCCATGCCTATTTCGGACATGACGAATGGGGGGCTTTCGCACCGGGGTTGAAGACGCTGGAAGATGCCACGACCATTCGCGGCCGAATCCTCGCGGCCTTCGAGGAGGCCGAGCGCACGAGCGATCCCCAGCAGCGTGCCGCGCTGCAGACGTTCGTCATCATCGGTGGTGGTCCCACCGGAGTCGAACTGGCCGGAACCATTGCCGAGCTTGCACGAGACACGCTGGCGCGTGACTTCCGCTCGATCGACCCGGGCACGTCGCGTGTCGTACTGATCGAGGCTGGCCCGCGTCTGTTGTCCGTCTTTCCAGAGGATCTGTCGGCCTATACGCGCCAGGCGCTCGAAAAGCTCGGGGTCGAGGTCGTGCTGGGTACTCCGGTCACCGAATGCTCGGCCGACGGCGTGGTGTATGGCGGCAAGCCCCTTTCGGCCAAGACCATCGTCTGGGCGGCCGGGGTTCAGGCGTCTCCCGCGGCTCGCTGGCTGGGTGCTGCGTCCGATCGTGCCGGTCGAGTGGTCGTCGGTCCCGACCTGACGGTGGCCGGCCACCCGGAGGTCTTCGCCATCGGCGATACCGCCTCGTGCACTATGGCCGACGGGAAGCCCGTACCGGGCATCGCCCCGGCCGCCAAACAGCAAGGGAAGTACGTCGCCAACCTCATTGGACGGCGTTTGAAAGGCAAGTCCGCTGACGGGCCTTTCAAATACCGGCATCAGGGGAACCTGGCCACCATCGGCCGCAGCCTGGCCGTGATTGACATGGGGCGGGTTAAGCTGCGTGGTGCCTTTGCGTGGTGGATCTGGAAGCTCGCGCATATCTACTTTCTGATCGGTACGCGAAATCGTCTCAGCGTCGCTTTGAGCTGGGTATGGAACCACAGCATCGGCTACCGCGGCTCTCGCATCATCATGCATGCGATTGCCGACAAAGAGCCCACGGCGTTGGATAAATCCGGCTCTCTGGATTGAGGTGCCCACTTTATCGGAACGTCAACTATCAGAAATGCCAGGGAGAGGAACTTGACCGATCTATTCACGACAAAGCCCAAGCCTCCCTTGGCCGAACTCCTGCGGCCCAAGACGCTGGACGAATTCGTCGGGCAACGGCACTTGCTCGGCCCCGGCAAGCCGCTGCGTCTCGCGTTCGAGGCGGGCAAGTTGCACTCGTTCATCCTCTGGGGGCCCCCAGGCGTGGGCAAGACCACCCTAGGGCGCCTGGCCGCCAGTACGACCGACAGCCGATTCATCGCCATCTCGGCCGTGCTGGCCGGGGTGAAGGACATCCGGCAAGCCATCGACGAGGCCCAGGCCGAACTGGACAACCATGGTCGATCGACGGTGCTTTTCGTCGATGAGATCCATCGCTTCAACAAGGCGCAGCAGGATGCCCTGCTGCCCCATGTCGAGTCGGGGCTCCTGACCCTGGTGGGGGGGACGACCGAGCATCCGGGGTTGGCGGTCAATTCCGCACTGCTCTCGCGTGCGCAGGTCTATACCCTCGAACCGCTGTCCAGCGACGAACTGAACCAGCTCTACGAACGCGCACTGCCGCATCTCCAGGGCGTCACGTTGGACGCGGACGCGCTGGACCTGCTAAAGGGCTTTGCCGATGGCGATGGCAGGCGCTTCCTCAATCTGCTTGAGCAGGTGACGAATGCGGCGTCGGGCGCTGGCAAGACCGTGGTCGATGGCGAGTTCGCCAAGCTGTCCACCAGTCCATCGCTGCGCAGGTTCGACAAGGGCGGTGACGAGTTCTACTGGCAGCTCTCAGCCTTCCACAAGTCGCTACGGGGCTCCGACCCCGATGCGGCCCTGTATTGGCTGGCCCGCATCCTCGACGGCAGCGGCGACGTGAGCCAGGTGACCCGCCGCATGGTGGTGATGGCCAGCGAAGACATCGGCAATGCCGACCCGCAGGCGCTGCAACTGGCACTCAATGCCGCGCTGGCCTACGACAGGCTGGGCTCGCCCGAAGGCGAGATACCGCTGGCCCAGGCGGTGACTTACCTCGCTCTGGCCCCCAAGTCGAATGCCGCCTATGCGGCCTGGGATCAGGCCAAGGCATTCGTCAAGCGCAGCGGCTCCCAGCCTGTGCCGCTCCATCTTCGCAATGCGCCGACGAAGCTGATGAAGCAGATGGGATATCACGAAGGCTACCGCTACGCGCATGATGAGCCCAACGGCTATGCCGCTGGGCAAACCTATTTTCCCGAGGGCGTGGCGCGGCCGGGCTGGTACCAGCCAACGGACAGGGGCGTCGAGCGAAGGCTGGGAGAAAGGCTTACTTGGCTGCGCTCGCTCGATGACGCGACGCCGCCAAGCCCGGACGCTTGACCGACATCTCCCCCGAAATCGGCCCATCGCTACCTCACGAACTACAGGATAAGAACATGCCAGACGCTTCTCTCGGTGAATCCTCGGCGAGTATCCGACGAAGACGAGTTGCCCGCTATCTGCACACGGAGTCTGGTGCTGCGGTGCTGCTGGTGATCGTCACGGTCGTGGCGCTGGCGTGGGCGAACTCGCCGCTATCCGATGCCTAGGGTTTGACTTCGGGCCGCTGGGCCTGCACATGGATCTGCATCACTGGGTCAACGACGGCCTGATGGTCGTCTTCTTCTTCCTGATCGGCCTGGAGGTGCGTCAGGAATTCGCCCACGGGTCGCTCAGGGACCGCAGCCGTGCCCGTCTCGCTCTGATCGCGGGGGTCGCGGGTGTCGTGCTTCCCGCGCTGGTGTATGTCCTGATCGTGGGGCTGGCCGGAAGTGAGGGCCTGCACGGGTGGGGGGCGGTGGTCGGTACCGATACGGCGTTCATGCTGGGCACCCTGGCGATCGTCGGCCCGCGGCTATCCGGTCAGTTGCGCGTGTTCTTGCTCACCCTGACCGTGGTCGATGACTTCCTCGCCGTGTCCATCATCGGCATCGTCTATAGCGAGGAGATCCGGGTCGTCCCGTTGCTGATCGCCCTCGCCAGTCTCGTCGGGTTGTGGTTGCTAGGGCGCAACCGCCAGTGGCGGGCAACGCCCTATGTGCTGATCGTGATCGTGCTGTGGCTCGCGACCGTGTACTCCGGCATCCATGCCTCCCTCGCCGGGATGGCCGCGGGGCTCCTGATCCCCGCCTACGCAACGCAACGTCACAAGGTCGTCGCGGCAAGACAGTTGTTCCGTGACTTCTGGCAGTCTCCGAGTGCCGCATCGGCTCGCGCAGTGGACTGCGGGCTGTCCCGGGGTATCTCGGTGAACGAGCGGCTGCACGAGTTCCTGCGGCTGCCGACAGCGCTGCTGATCGTGCCGGTGTTCGCCTTGGCGAACGCCGGGGTGGACATGCGTGGTGGGCTGCTCGCTGAGGCCTTCGGCTCGCCCGTGACCTGGGGCGTCATCGCGGGGCTCGTGCTCGGCAAGCTCCTGGGCATCGGGCTCATCACTCTCGCCGCGGTCCGCCTCGGCCTGGGGCGCCTGCCGGCGGGTGTCGGAATGGGGAGCGTGTTCGGTGGTGCGGCACTGTCCGGGATCGGGTTCACCGTGTCGCTGCTCATCATCGGACTCGCGTTCGGCACGACCTCCGACCTGGGCCGCCAGGCGACGGTCGGCGTGCTCGTGTCGATGATGCTCGCCACGTTGCTCGGGCGGCTCATCTTCAAGGTTGCCGCTCGCAGGTGGGGTGAGGAGACCGCCGATCTGCCGATGGTGCTTGAGCCGCCGGTCGATCCCGAGGTCGATCACATTCGCGGGCCAGAGGACGCGCAGCTCACGCTGGTGGAGTACGTGGACTTCGAGTGCGCGTACTGTGCGCACGCTACCGGTTCTTGGGAGGATCTGCGCGCCCACTTCGGGGACGACCTGCGGTATGTGGTGCGCCAGTTGCCGCACCACCCGCATGGGCCGATCGCCGCGCGTGCGTCCGAGGCGGCATCGAATCAGGGGATGTTCTGGCCGTGGCTAGACTTCGTGTTCACCCGTCAGCACGCGCTGGAGCGCGAGGATCTGATCGGCTACGCCGTAGAGCTTGGGCTCGACGTCGATCGGTTCATCGCGGATCTCGACAGCCCTGCGGTGATCGAGCGTGTCGAGCGCGACCTCGCCAGTGCGGTCGCCAGCGGTGCGCATGTCACGCCGACGTTCTTCGTCGAGGGTCGCCGCCTGCGCGGCAGCTACGACGCCCGCACTCTCACCGCAGCGCTCGAAGCCAGCCGCCGCGGCACCCGAACTCAGGAAGTCCCGTCCTGAGCGGGACGAACTACAGGATAAGAACATGCCAAACAATTCTTTCGGTGAATCCTCTTGTACCGCTGCGGCCAGCGGCCTCGTGCAGGTGCGTGGCGCGCGCGAGAACAACCTCAAGGAGGTGGACGTCTCCATCCCGCGTAACGCGCTGGTGGTGTTCTCGGGTGTCTCCGGCTCCGGGAAGTCCTCGCTGGCCTTCGGCACCATCTATGCGGAGGCCCAGCGGCGCTACTTCGAGTCGGTGGCCCCCTATGCGCGGCGACTGATCGACCAGGCCGGCGTGCCGGACGTCGATGCGATCGACGGCCTGCCGCCGGCGGTGGCGCTGCAACAGCAGCGGGGCTCCAGCAACGCGCGTTCCTCTGTGGGCAGTGTGACCACCTTGTCCAGCCTGGTGCGGATGATGTATTCGCGCGCCGGCGCCTACCCAGCCAACCAGCCGATGCTGTACGCCGAGGATTTTTCGCCCAACACGCCGCAGGGAGCGTGCCCGACCTGCCACGGCCTGGGCCATGTGTACGAGGTGACTGAGGCCATCATGGTGCCCAATCCCTCCCTGAGCATCCGCGAGCGGGCGATCGCCTCCTGGCCCCCCGCCTGGCAAGGCCAGAACCTGCGCGACATCCTGGTCAGCATGGGCTACGACGTTGACCGACCGTGGAAGGACCTGCCGAAGAAGGATCGCGACTGGATTCTGTTCACCGAGGAAACACCGACGGTGCCGGTGTACGCCGGCTTCACGCCCGCCGAAACCCGCGCCGCGCTCAAGCGCAAGATGGAGCCGAGCTACATGGGCACCTTCACCGGCGCCAGGCGCTACGTGCTGCACACCTTTGCCAACACCCAGAGCGCGTTGATGAGAAAGCGCGTGTCCCGGTTCATGGAGGGCAAACCGTGCCCCACCTGCCACGGCAAGCGGCTCAAGCCCGAGGCGCTGTCGGTCACTTTCGCCGGCGTGGACATCGGCGCGTTCATGCAGATGCCGCTGAACCAGTTGGCGGCCTTGCTCGAACCCATCGCCCAGGGCGATTTCCGCGCCCATGCAGCGGGGGCGGCTACGGACAAGGAAGCGACCCGACGCGACCGTGCCGAACGCGCGGCCTCCGGCCGCGCCGTCCATGCGGTATCGCCCGACGTGCGCCGCACCTCGGCGCTATCGGAAGAAAAGCGCCTCGCCGCGCAGCGCCTGGCCGGTGGCGTGATGGCACGCCTGCGCCAACTGCGTGGGCTGGGCCTGGGCTACCTGACGCTGGACCGGGCCACGCCGACGCTTTCGGCCGGCGAGTTGCAGCGCCTGCGGCTGGCCACGCAATTGAGTTCCCTGCTGTTCGGTGTCGTGTACGTGCTCGACGAGCCCTCCGCGGGCCTGCACCCCTCCGATAGCCAGGCCCTGTACGACGCGCTCGACCGGCTGCGCGACGCCGGCAACTCGGTGTTCGTGGTGGAGCACGACTTGGACCTGATGCGCCGCGCGCAATGGCTGGTGGATGTCGGGCCGGATGCTGGGGAGCGTGGCGGCCGCGTGCTCTACAGCGGCGAGCCGGATGGCCTGCGCAAGATTGCCGAATCGCGTACTGCACGCTACCTGTTCGATGAGATCCCCGCGCCGGGAAGCCGGGCACGCGAAGCGACCGGCTGGCTGGAGCTGCAGGACATTCACCGCCACAACCTGCATGGCGTGAATGCGCGCATTCCGCTGGGCGTGCTGACGGCCGTCACCGGCATCTCCGGCTCGGGCAAGTCCAGCCTCGTCGCGCAGGCCCTGCCGGAGCTGGTGCTGCTGCACCTGGGCCACGAGCCGGAAGACGATGTAGCCGAAAGCGCCACCAGCGAAGGGCCGGCAGTGATCGAAGCGACCGGCGGCCATCTGGCGGGCGACGTGGACGCCGTACAGCGTCTGGTGCAGGTGGACCAGAAACCGATCGGGCGCACGCCGCGGTCGAACCTAGCCACCTACACGGGCCTGTTCGACCATGTGCGCAAGCTGTTCGCTGCCACGCCCGATGCGCGACGCCGCCGCTACGATGCCGGACGGTTCTCGTTCAACGTCGCCAAGGGGCGCTGCGAGACCTGCGAGGGCGAGGGCTTCGTCAGCGTGGAACTGCTGTTCATGCCCAGCGTGTACGCGCCGTGCCCGACGTGCCATGGCGCACGCTACAACGAGGCCACGCTGAAGGTGCAATGGAACGGGCGCAACATCGCCGAGGTGCTGCAGATGACCGTGGACGAAGCCAGCGAATTCTTCGCGGGTGAAGACGCTGTGGCAAGGCCACTGCAACTGCTGCGCGATATCGGACTGGGCTACCTGCGCCTGGGGCAACCGGCCACCGAGCTTTCCGGTGGCGAGGCGCAGCGTATCAAGCTGGCGACCGAGCTTCAGCGCAGCCAGCGCGGCCGAAGCCTGTACGTGCTCGACGAGCCGACTACCGGGCTGCATGCGTCGGACGCCGACCGGCTGCTGGTGCAGTTGCAGCGCCTGGTCGATGCCGGCAATACCGTAGTGATGATCGAACACGATATGCGCGCGGTGGCCCAGGCCGATTGGGTGATCGACGTGGGGCCTGGTGCAGGCGCTGCCGGCGGCAGCATCGTGGTGGCGGGCTCCCCTCAGCAGGTGGCCCGAACGTCTGGCAGCAGAACCGCTCCGTTCCTTGCACAGGAGTTGGCGCGGGCCGAGTAGCTCAGTTCGCCAAATGTTGCCAATTTTCGCGGGGCATTGATCGTCGCCACACGACGGTGGCGATCAATGCCCGAATCGCGTCATCCTTCCTGAGTCAGAGCAAGATAGGGATTGTTGGGCGGTATTTCGGCGAGTGCCAAGGACCCATCTTCGAGGAGGTAGCCATGCAGTCGGCGGGACTTCCTCGGGCCCGTGACTTCACAGGTCCAAATGTTCAGGCCATTGGGCTGCTTTCGATGTAGCTGCAGCTTCTCGAAGCGCTTCTGCACCCACTGCCAATCCTGTTGACTCTCCTGCTTGGCGAGTGCGGCCACTTCGGGATGCTCCTGCGCATAGCGTTGGAACACACCCGGGCTGACCAGGTAGGCCGTGTCATTCACCGTATGCACGAGTGCCTTCGCGTCGTTGATGATGAGCCGTCGTGAGGCGATTCCCTGCTTCAGCCAAACCATGAACTGTTCCCCGGATGGCTTCGTTGCCGATGACCCAGGCGTAGGCGCGGGTGCAGGTGCAGGCGATGGAATGGACGTCGCGGCTGTTGCTGGCGCGGGGGTGTGGAGGAACTCCTCGGCATCCTGGCCAACGCCGGCCGACTCACCCAAGCCCACCATCGCGAGCAAATCCTCCATGACGTCGGGCACGGGCTGGGCTGCGGGCGGTGAAACGATGGTGGTGCTGTCGCCCTCCCAAATCGGAGGCTCTTGACCTCCCTGCGCTGGGTTCACCGAGACGGTAGGCGCGGGAGCCGACATGCTGGCGTCGTTTTCCGCGGGCGTCGCGTCGATCTCTACCGTGCCCGCGAAAGGTGCTGGTCGCTCGCCAGACTCCCAGATCAGCGCGGGAGCGAGACGCAACAGGGTGAACGAATGGGACCAGCCGGTCGTGCTGGTCACGGTCGCGCGCCAGACCGCCTTGCCGTCCGGTGTGGGCTGCAGCATGCCGTGGTCCTGCAGCACATTGAACACGGCGGTGTTGTTCGCAGGAATGCCATCGATCCCCTGAGACAGGAGGTGTGCGCGCAGTTTGTCCGAAACCGTCTTGCTCACCAGCCACAAACCATCCTCGGTGAGCCAGCCATCGGAGGCTTCCGGCTGGTTCAGCTTCAACTCTTCCTTGAGCAGGTAGCGCAACCCGTCCAGCAGCTTGCGTTGCAGCGCGTGCTTGGGGGCGGCCATAGCGCGCGCGGGATCGCCTCCCAACTCTTGGGCCACGGAAGCGCGGTCGGCCTGTACGACAAGTTCGCCCAGCACGCCGGCGTGCTCGTACTGGCCGGCCAGGACGTAGAGCAGCGGTCCCCACAGGTCGGGATAGCCACTGAGCCAGTCCAGGGCATCACGGTCGAGGAGTTGGCGGTAGAGCAAACCTGTCGCAGCGCTGTGGAGCCGATATTCTCGATCGTCGCGGTAGCGGAAGCGGTATGGCTGGTGCAGCGGGCCGTGCCAGGGGTGCCACAGCGAGCCGTCGGCCAGTTCGACGTGCAGATCGACGGCGATCTTGCCGATGTCGTGCAGCAGCGCGGCATAAGCGACTGCGGCAGTCCAGGCTTCAGACTGCGCCGCCTGGTCTTCGGGACTGGCGCCAATGGGCAGCAGATGGGACTGCCGCAGCTTGAGCGCATAGGCGACGATCTCCAACCCGTGATCCAGCATGCCGCCGGGGTAAGCGTGGTGATGGCTTTCCGATGCGGGGAATTGTTGGACCAACTCGGCGTAGTGCTCCAGCGGCGTGCGGTATAGGGTGGCGAACTGCCGCCGCGACAGCGACGTGCGCTGCCAGATGTGTTCCAGCAGCTTCTGCCGGCGCGGTGTTGCCAGCAGCGATGCGGCCGATTCGGGCCGCAGCAACCCTTTCGGGAGGTCGGTGGCGGGCGCTGGCGACGGGGCAGCGACCGGGGGCCGTTTTCGCTGGAACAGGGAGAGCATGCGGGTGTCCTCTGGGGGGCCGGCCGGGAGGCCTTTTCGCCTTTTCGAGGTAGGGCCTTTCCCCTTGCACCCCATTCCCTTGCCGTTTCGGCCCTTTGGCCTTTAACCGTTTCGGTATAGCGGGGCATGGGGTGCGGCTCCAGCGTCAATGGGGAACCCGCTGGAATGGATTGGACAGCGAGCCGGTGCCGGTCGCGGCTCTATGCTGCCTGGACGCCACTTCCGCCAGGCAGGTGCGTAAGGCGACAAAGTTGACAAACGCGACAAGGGAGACTAGAGTGAATCCTGTCTCAAACCTGCCTGGGAGATCACCATGCCCAATGCCATTGAATTCATTGCCGACCATCTGCCGCGCGTCACGGTGGAGGATGTGCGCCGCTTCGCGGATACCGTCGAAATCCGGGATGCCACGGCTTTCGCGGCCGAGTTGCAGGCGTTCGTCCACGAGCGTGTGGAGGCGGTGAAGCTGCCCGCCAGCCTGGAAGCGGAGACGGTGCAAGAGGCCCTGGCACGCAAAGCGGGCGCGCTGCGCGCCGAGACGCGCTGGGCGCCGAGTGAAACCGACGTCCAGCGTGGCCGCGCTGCGCTGCTGGAAACCTTCAACCAGCCGCACAACCTGGCGATCCCCGAGTACGCCAAGCTGGCGGACAAGTCGCGCCAGCAGATCTACAAGGACATCCTCGCGCGCCGGCTGCTGGCGCTGAATGTGGGGCCGCGCGGCCAGAAGCTGCCCGACTGGCAGCTCGACCCGGTGAAGCAGCAGTTGACCCAAACCGTGCTTCAGGAGGTCGAGGGCATCGACCACTGGACGATCTACCGCGCGCTGTCCGAACCGCTCGAAGGCTTGGGCGGACGCTCGCCGGTGGATACGGTGACGCATGGCACGATCGATGACGTGGCCGAAGCGGTGTTCAACGTGCTGGGCGTCCAGGTGCATTGAGGCAAGACTGCCATGAGCCGCGAACTGCCTTTGTTCCTGATCGATGCGGGTGAACTGCTCCAGCATGTGAGCCGCGTCGTCTATCGGGGCAGCCCGCTGTACTATGGCCGCAGCGGCACCAATCGCTACGACGACCCGGCGCGGACCTACGGCGTGCTCTACCTGGGCCGCGACCTGCCCACGGCGCTGATGGAGTCGGTGTTTCACAAGCACCAGTGGCTGGCGGATGAAAAGCGCTCGATCGCGCTGAAGGAAGTCGAGAGCCGGCTCTTGCGCGCCGTGGGCGTCCTGGACGACGTGCGGCTGGCCGATCTCACGGCCGAGGGTGTCATGGCGGGTTACTTCGGCCTGAACCTGGAACAGTTGGCCAGCCGCGACTACACGCACACGCAGCAGGTGTCCGCGCAGGTGCATGCGATGCTCGGAGACGACGGCCAGCCGCTGTTCGACGGGGTGCTCTATCCGTCGCGCAACAACTATCCCGCCAAGAGCATCGCCCTGTTCGAGCGTGCGGCAGCAAAGGTTGGCGTTGTCGATGACATCGACCTGGTGGACCATGTGGACTGGCCGCGCTTCGTTGCCACGTATCGCGTCGGCGTGGAACCCGACCCCGGCCCGGTGGAACCGGATGACGAAGCGTCCTGAAGCAGCAAGAGAGCACATTGAAGCCCCAAACAGAATGAAATGGACCAAACTGGAATAGGCCTCTGTAGCAAGAGACGACCATGAACACCACGACCCGCATCAGCACTGCAGAACGCCTCGGCCGCACCTTTGGCCGCGGATGGCGCGCCTACGCGCGCGGCGAACGTCGGGCGTCGAACTGGTTGGTGTCCAAGGGGGTGCCGGCGGCCATTGCCACCGCGCTCGTGCGGGTGGTCAAGCTTGTTGCGCTCGGGATTCTGGTGTACACCACCTTCTGGCTGGCCCTGCTGCTGGTGTGCGTCATGGTCGTTGCCTGGATGGCCCGTAACGCCGACTTGGGCGAAGGGTTGCCCGAGCCAGAGTGGCGAAACGGACCAGCAGGATTCGGCCTATACACCTATGACGGTTTTCGCATTGATCCTCATGTCGAGGACGACTAGCAGTCATCACTTCTTCGAAACTGCATTGATCGCAATGCTTCCGCCCCTCCCGCCAGCAGCCTTGGCATCTCCGGTGGCACCAGCGAGGCCTTGGAGCACGTTGCCGGCGCGAACGCCCGCCCAAGCCAGGGCCATGATCCAGAACGTGGGCAGTACGATGAACATCGTGCCCGTGACGAACATCAGGAGCATGTCGCCGAAAGCGTTGTTCAGGCCCACCAGCGGGTCGAAGTTGGTATGCGGCCGGTTCCAGCCGAAGCCCCAGCCATAAAGCGCATCCAGGATCGTTGAATCGATCCAGCGCGCAAGCTGAAACCAGAAGTCCGTGAAAAACAGCGCAAACTGCACGACGCTGACCGTGACGACCGTCTTCAGGTCATAGGTGCCCACGACCAACACGAGCGGAATGCAGATGACCAGCGCCATTTTTAGCAATGCAAGCACCATGGGCAGGGCCTGCCTCGCGACGTCCATGGCTGGAAATGCAGCAATCGCGCCGACTGCCATCCCAACATCGCCCGTGGCCCGCGTCACGATGTTTGGCAAGGTCTTGTCGATCTGGCCACCGTAGTCCGTATAGACGCTGCCTTGGTTCAACTTCTGCTGCCGCGGTGACGCGATCGTGCGGATCACCGAATCGTCCACCTCGGCCCGGCTCAGGAAGCCAGCCCAGCCCGCCAGGCGATTGAGCAGGCTCGGGTCCACCTGACCCAGCAAGCGTGCCCGCAAGCCATTGCTCCCATCGCTCCACCACTGGCGGCAGGTAGGGTAGCCGCCACCGCTGGCCACCTGCGCAAGCCCTGCGTCGCGGGTGCTGTCATAGGGCCAATCCTCGCGCGGGGTGCTGGAACGGTATGTGTCGTAGTAGCCGTTCGTGTCCGTGAAGAAGCGTGAGCCGATCCAGGTCACGTCGTGCATCTGCTGCTCATCGAGTTGAGGCCGCTGCATGAACAATTTCGCCCGCGCAGCCCCATAGCAATCCCGCGAGAAATCCGCTACTTCCTGAGCCAACACTGGGTCGTCAATGCGAGTCGCGTCGATCTCCATGCGCATCTGCCGCAGGTCCGTGCCGCACGGGATTGCCGCCACCGAAGCGCCGGTGACGGCGCGCGAGAGCGTGTGCATGAACGCCCACCACACCGGCACCTTCGCCGACTGGTTGTTGATGGTGCTGAAAGATTGCGACCAGCCGGTATTCGAGGGCTGCGGCACACTGACCTGGCACTGGGCCGAGCGTGAGCTGTCGTACTGGATGGTGTTGAGGTCCACGTCGATGAACGGGATGCCCGCGAACATCACCACCACGATGGCGACGAAGACCCGGTTCTCGATGCGGGCGGCGCTCAGCACGCCTTTATTGCCCTCGTCGGCGCCTTCTGCACGGGCCTTCAACCACTCCTGCACGATGATCGCCACGAAAGGCAGCGCGAAGACGCCGCTGGACACCAGCACGGCCCAGATGCCGTTGTTGACGATCCAGGACACCAGCGTCAGGTAGTACTCCAGGTAGTCGGTCGTGAACAGCGTCATGGCGCCATCTCCCCTCAACCCGCCTGCAACAGCAGGCTGGCTTCCAGCGCCACGATGGCGACGACGCCCGCGATCTCGGTGCGCACCAGGCGGCGCCGCGCCTGGGCGTCGTCCTCACGTACCAGCAGCCGGCGGCGCATCCAGATCCACCCGTACACCGTCGCCCCGTATAGACACAGCCGCCACACGAAGAAGTAACCCGCGGCGGCGAGCCACCGCTCCCAGCCGGCCACGCTGCCGACCAAGTAGATGCCGGCGATGTTGGCCGCGACCGCGTCGGCAACGATCAGCACCGTCCACAGCAGCGCCTTCGCCGCACGCCGGCTGAACAGCCAGCGCAAGGGGCGCCAAGTCATGCGCGCCGCGCTCATGGCCTGGCTCCTGGATTGCCCTTCTGCAACTGGTCGAGGCGGTCGGGCACCGGATCGCCCTCATAGATGCCGCGCGAGCCTGCCGCGCGCGTGCCATGGCGCTGGATGATCGCCATCGGCGAGTTGTTCGCCAGCTCGCGCCGCAGTTCAAGTTCGGTCTTGAGGTTGCGGATCTCCCGGTCGAGCGTGTCGCTCTCGTGGTTCACGGCCTCGACCGCCAACTCGTTGGCTGCCACGTTGGGCTCTTTCTTGCCGGTGAGCAGCGTGCGCTGGAGCAGCAGCGCCTTCTCCAGCACCGACGACAGCGCCACCTCGGACGCGAGGCGCCGCGCCAGCAGGTCCTGGTCGGGCTCATCGCGCAGCGCCTCGATCACGCCGCGCGTGATCGGCAGCGACGTGCTGCCAGCCTCGCGCAGGTTCTCAAAGGTGGTATTGCGCGTGCCGGAAACCAGCTCCTGAAGGACCTCCAGCTTCGCCTCGTACTCTTCCTGGATCAGCGGCGTCAGCCCGACGCCGGGCACCGTCTCGGTCTTGGTGCAGGAGTCGCACGTGCGCTGCACCTGCTCTCCGAGGACCCGCGTGGCCCATTCGGTCGCCTGCTGCGGCGACGTCCAGGTCTGGCAGGACAGGCTCGCGCAACTGGTGGACGCGATGGAGGAGGTGTCCGTCACGCCGCGACCGTTGACCAGGTTGTAGCCCGCGCGGGTGACGTCGCCGACCACCCGGATGGCGGACTGGCCCGCACCACCGGCATTGCTGCCGCCCACCCAGGGAACGCCGTCGTTGCCGCGGCGCGTCTCGGCCTGCTCGACAGCCGACACGGCATCGTTGCTGCCAACCGCGTCACGCAAGGCCATGCCTTCGGCCATTTGGCTCCAGCCAAGCTGGCCACCCGCCGTCTCGGCCATCTTCTCCGCCATGGCGCGGCACGTCAGCTTGGAGCGGTCGAAGTCCAGCCGCGCCTGCAGCACGCCGTTGGTCAGCAGGTTGTACAGGCCCGGATCGGCGCGCTGAATGATCAGCGCCGGCAGCGATGCAACCGCGCTGGTCGCGCTCTGGATCACGTTGCTCATGATCTGCTGAAAGCCGTTCGTGATGCCGTTGAGCTGATTGCGCAGCGTGGTCTGGATGCTCATATCGCCGCAGATCAGGTTGCTGTTCCACCCCACGCCGACCCCGATGGAGCGCATGCCGGCCGCGCGGCCCATGGACACCGCACTGCCACCGCCGATCGAGTACATGACGTCATCGCCGAGGACGGGGCCGCTGTTCTGGTATCCGACCTGCGCCCACGCCAGGCCGCAGACCAGAGCGAGCGTGCCGGCCAGCGCCGTCGGGCGCAGCAGGCGGCACGCCTTGGCGGAAAGGTTGATCGGTTCAGGACGCTTCATCGTGGCACCTCAGAGGAAATCGACGCTGCCCAGGAACACCTGCCCGCGGCGTTCGCAGCACGCATAGGGACGCCACAGCGCCCAGGCGTAGTCGCCTTGCTGGGCCTGGGTCAGCGTGCCGCTGTGCGGGAACACCACGCAGGTGTTGGACAGGCGCGGCGTCAGCTCCTGCCACTTGCCCGTAGAGGCATCACCCTCCATCAGCGCGCCGGCCGGCCAGTAGCCGTCGCGGGCGTTGGCAAGCAGCGGCTGGTACACGTGGATCTGCCCGCGGCGCGTGACGACATCGCCCGCGCGCTGGGCCACCACTGCCCCGGATTTGTGGTCGTCGGTCTGGTGCAGGAAGCCGCCGCGCGGATAGACGTTTCCCCAGAGATTCATCGTGGTGCGCGCACCGACCTCGCGCATGCCCGGAATCAACGCCTCCGGGTAGGCCATTTCAGGCACGTTGTAGCGCCAGGCCAGCGTGTCCAGGGTGCTGAGCAGATACGGCATGAAGGCCGTGCCCGCGCCCTGGCAGAAATAGCCCGACGACGACGCGAACTGGTTGAACACCTCCCCGCCAGGATGGCCGATGACATCGCTGTTCTTGAATTTGGCGAGGTTGTTTTCGTGGTCTTCGTTAGTGGTCCCATCGCCGCCGGCCTGTGCGGAGGGATTGGGCGTGCTCATCGCCTGCACCTCGACCCAGGGGTTCTCGCCGGTGTTGCTGTAGCTGGAGACGACCGCATCGGGCACGTAGTGCCTGACCTTGACCGACGTGCGCACCGAGCAGCCGCCATAGGTGCAGTACAGCCAGTAGCAGATGCCCACCACCCGGTACTCCAGGCAGTCCGGCGACATGACGGACGAGACGATCGTGGCGGTGTTCAAGGCGTAGCTGCCTGTGGCGGTGGCCAGCAGCAGCGAGGCCACGGGCACGCGCAGGCGGCGCAGCAGATCGAATGGGCGCGTCATGGCTGCGCCCTCCGGTGCTGCTCGATGCGCGCGATGGCGCGGGCGACGTCCGGCTCGCCATAGACCACATAGCGCTGGTCCACCACCACGGCCGGGATGGTCGTGACACCCAAACTCCATGCGTCGGTCACGCCTTGGTAGGCCATCGCGATGCGGCGCTGAAGGTCGGCGCCTCCCTGGTTCAGGCCTTGCCGGACGATGGCTGCTGCCCGCTCAGGGTCGGCTGGAAGATTCGCGGAAAGCTCGGCCTCCATCCGGGGCGTTTCGTCCAACTCGATCAGTCGCTCGCCACCCATGGTCTTGACCGGGTGGCGGCTGTCGGTGACGACCACCACGTCGGCGGCGAAGGTGGCCGGGCTGAACACCGCCAGAGACACCGGCAGCGCTACGGCCAGGCCAAGGGTTCGCCAGCTTGGTGCGAACCGGATAAAAGCTGCTGGCATGTCATGCGCCCCGGAAGTTGATCAGGGCCATAGTCAAACGCCGAACCCCATGCGGGCCCAACAAACAATGCGCATCGCGGCCACCCCGCATAGCTGCTTGTGTCGCCACGAAGAAAAAGCGGAGGCCGAAGCCTCCGCGCTGATCAACGAAGCAGTGCAACCTTTACAGCAGGCCGGACTCCGCAAAGGAGAACGGGGCACCCTGGCCGATGATGATGTGATCCAGTACCCGCACATCGATGAGCGCGAGTGCGGCTTGCAGTTGCTGGGTCAGCATGCGATCCGCGCTTGACGGCTCGGTGATACCCGAGGGGTGCTGGTGGGCGAAGACCACCGCGGCGGCATTCAACTCCAGCACACGCTGTACGACGACACGCGGATAGACCGAAGTCGAGTTGATCGTGCCCCTGAACAACGGCTCGTAGGCCAGCACCTGGTGCATGCTGTCCAGGAACACAGCGGCGAATATCTCATTGGGCTCGGCGACCAGTTTCAGACGCAGGTAGTCCCGCACAGCGGCCGGTCGGCTGAGGCACGGCCCAGCTTTGAAAATCCGTCTCTCCAGCAGCACGATGGCTTGCTGGATGATCCAGTCCTCGTGTTGGGCAGCGATGGCGGAAAGCGACTCCAGGCAGGAGTCATTGACGACGAAAGACATGGCGAACCTCCAGACGGTGAGATCGGAGGGCGCGCGCCCTGGGAGGGCAAGCCCTCCTGGGGAACGAACAAGGTGCATCCATCACCGCGGCAGCGGTGATCGTTCGCGGCCAGGATGCGAGGCGAACGGGTTTCGGTCAGCGCAGTGGACTGCGCCGTAGCCTTGAAGACCGGGGCTACCTGGGCATGTCGCCGACGACGTCGGCAGGCATTTCCGATGTAGTAGGTGTGGCGGCGGGATCGCCGGCCGCGAGCATGTCCATGGCCGACAGCAAGGCATCGCCCTCGATCGGACCCTGCAGCAGGATCGCCTTGCCGGTTTCGCGATCGTGCAGCCGCAGCGACGGCGTGGCGGTCACGCCGCTGCTCGTGGCTTCCGCAGTTTGGGCGCGAATCGCCGCGTCGGGCCGCTCGCTCGCGATGCACTGCTCGATGGGTGGCGTAAGGTCGGGGTAGCGCAGGTCCTCGGGCAAGCCCTGACCGTCGCTGCGCGTGTGGGCATATACCCACTCGACGGCCTGCCAGAAGGCGGCATGACCGCTGGCTTGGCCCGCGCATTCCGCCAGGCGCGCTTCCGCGGACGCGGCCGGCTCATGCGCTGCCAACGGGAGGTGATGCCATTGCAAGGCCACGTCCGCATTGCCGGCCACCCAACGCTTGAGCACTGGGAAATAGGACCGGCAGAACGGGCATTCGAGGTCCGCGTAGAGCGTCAGCGTGAAGCGTCCTTCCGGATTGCCCATCTGCCACGGAGGCCCAGCCACCTGCGTCTCGCTGACTGGCGCTGAAGTCTGAGGCGTGGACTGCCCGGGCCAACGGGACACGAGCCAGATCAGCAGCAGTGCAACCAGCGCTGCGGCCACTGTCCAAGGCCAGCTGGGCCGCCAGTGCCGACGGCGGAACGCCTGCACCTGCATCGGAATGGAAGGACGTTTCTGTTCCAAGGCGTTCTCCGGTGTACGGCAGATTCAGGGCAGGTCCAGGGTCGGCGACTCGATGCCACGTGCCCGGTCGATCTTCTCAGCCACCTTGAAGGCGGCATCCAGCTCGCTGACGCCGTGCTGCTGCATGAGCTGGTAGCGTTCTGCCTTCTCCTCGGGCTCGGTTTGCGCGAGCGCGAGGTAGAGACTTGGCGGCACGGCGCGGAACAGCACTTCCATGCTCTTGGAGAGGATGACGCCCTCGGTGAACTTGCCCGCTTCCTTGCGTGCGGAGAGCATCAGCGCCTTCTGCGCCGGCGAGAGTTCGCGGAAGCGCGCGATCTTCTCCACCTCGTCCGGCGGCATCGACAGGCACACCCACCACTCGATCATGTTGAGCATCGGCTCCGCTGCACGTGGCAGGTCGTCGATGTTCTGCGTCGCCAGCCAGAACCAGGCGCCCAACTTGCGCCACATTTTTGTAATTTTCACGACATAGGGCGCGAGCAGCGGGTTCTTGGTGATGATGTGACCTTCGTCGGTCACGTTGACGATCGGCCGTCCCAGGTACTGGTCGCGCTCGGCGATGTTGTTCACCGTGCTGATCAGGCTGATGTAGGCGATGGAGAGCTGCGCGTTGTAGCCCTCGCGGGCATAGGTCGCCAGATCGACCAGCGTGATGTCGGCCTCGGGCCACGGCGTGCCGTCGCGGTCGAACATCTCGCCGTCCGTGCCTTGGCAGAACATGTCCATCGCGTCCGCCATCTCCAGCAGCCGCGCACGGCGCATCTCGGGCAACGTCGGGTCCTGGCCACGGGTGCGCAGTGCATTGCGCACATCGCGCGTGAGCACGGTGCGCTTCTCCGCCACGCAATGTTCGGCGGCGTCGAGGATGCACTGGCGGATCAGCGAGCGGTCGGCCCGCGTCATCCGCGCTTCTTCCTTGTCTTCGCCGCCCGTGATCATCAGCCGTGCCGTGATCTCCAGTTCGCCGAGCACGTCGCGCTGCTCATCCGCCTCCATGGCCGAGGCATCCGGTGGCAGGTCTTCGTCCAGGGCATCGGCATCGAGCGTCTGCACGTCGCTGGGCGTTTCGATCAGCCGGCGTGCGTCGGCGAACGGCGCCAGGCTGATGCCCGATCCGGGGGCCAGCTTGACCCGGTTCACGGTCAGGCCCAGGCGCCGCGCGAAGTCGCTGAACAGGCCGAAGCTGTTGCCGGCTTCCACGATGAAAAGCCGCGGCCGGTAGATGGCCGTCACCTGGTTCAGCAGGTTGTTGAGCGTGGCGGACTTGCCCGAGCCCGTAGGGCCAAACAGAAACAGATGGGCATTCATCTGCCGATCCAACCTGTTCAAGGGGTCGAACGTAATCGGGCCGCCTCCGCGATTGAACATCGTGATGCCGGGGTGCCCCGTGCCCTGGGCGCGGCCCCACACCGGCGACAGGTTCGCCGCGTGCTGGGCGAACATCAGTTGCGTGTACCACCGGCGCCGGTCCTTGCCGGGGTTGTAGCAGCACGGCAGCCAGCGCAGGTAGCTGTTGAGCGGCGCCACCTCGTCGTCCTCGCGCACCGGCTGCAGGCCGGCGTTGAGCATCACGTTCGCGAGGTCCAGGCCGCGCCGATCCAGTTCCGCCTCGTCGCGCCCGCGTAGGTAGAACGCCAGAGTGCCCCGGTAGAGCTTGTGCGCGCTGCCGATCAGGGAGCGGGCTTCATGCACGTCCTTGAGCGTCTGCTCCGACGCCAGCGTCTCGCCCACAGCTTTCTTCGCCAGATGGTTGAGGTCCGATTCGAGGACGTCCTGCGGCGTGGCCACCATGGTGAGACACATCAAGGTGTCCTCGGGCATCTGGTCGAACAGCGTGTTGATCGCGTCCCCCTTGCGGGTCTCGCCGGTCAGGTGCCCGGTGCCGGGCGGCATGCGCAGCCGGTCGGTGATCAGCACGCGGTGCGGCATGCCGTCGAAGTACCAGGCCCCTTGCGCCACGTCCGAGCGCGGCTGCCCAAAGAACAGCCGCTGGCTGAAATCCCGCCCGCTCGCCAGCTCGATCTCGCCGGCCTCGCTTTCCTCGGTACTGTCCGGATAGCGCGCCAACGCGTAGAAGCGCTCCCGGTCCTCCACCCCAGGCCCGAGCAGCGTGGGGCGCGGGTTGAACCACCGCAGCAGCCAGTCGTGAACGTCCGCTGCAACCATGCGCCGGGCCTGGATGCCGGCATTCGCCAGCCCGCCGCACAGGCGATCGCAAACGATGCCCAGCATCTGCTCGGGTGTCTGGCCGCGGCGGTTTGCCTGTCGCTGACCGCTCGCGCGGCGGTACACCACCATGCGCACGCGCCGCGTCTGGCCGCGCCAGCGCAGCCGCGTGACCACCGTGTCCTCGAACAGGCCGCCGGGCTTGGCCACAGCGCGCAGGTGGTGGCCGAAGAAGCGCAGGTAGAACTCGGTGAACGCCGAACCGCGCGCACGTGACTGCACGTAATCGCGCAAGGTCTGCATGTACTGGTCGAAGCTCGGTTCGTCCTGTGCATAGAGCTGGAGCACCCACGGGTTCTCGTCCAGTTCATCGAAACTGTCCTGAAGCGCGTTTTCCAAGGCGTCGCGGGCATGCGCGAGCCAGCCAGGCTCCCGGCCCTCGGTGCCCAGCGGCACCAGCTCGAAGAAGGCGGCCACGGATTGACCGTCCTCCAACAGCATCGCCTTAGACTCGGGCAAGAACTCCACCCAGGGCAGCAGTTCCACGAAGGACGGGGCGACGTCGTACAGCGCCTGCTCCTCGGCCACGGTCGCCGGCCTGCGGCCCTGCACCGGGGCGCCGGGTTCGGGGATGCCGACCTGCTGCAGGGCATCAACGTGGCGCTGCCAGCCGTCCGGCTGCTCATCGCCAGCCGGGCCGCTGATGCTGGCGCCCGTCAGCTTCGACCAGGGAAGTTTCCACCGCATCAGTAGTCCTCCACGCGCTCGCCCGGCATCGCGTACTGAATGCGCTGGTACAGCGGGAAGACGGTCGTGTAGCCCGGCACCGGCACGGGATCGGTGCCGGCCAGGTGCGGGTACACGTACATCACGAGATCGGGATTGGGCAGGCGCTGGAACTGGCGATGAACCTCGTTGCGGGCGGTGCGCGTATAGCGCATCTGCTCGGCAGGCGCGGCCTGCATGTCGGCGTCGGTCAGCGGCCGACGCAGGCTCTGGCGCGCATCGAGCAGTTGGCGACCGGCATTCCGTCCGGCTGCGCCACCGCCGTCGCCGGCCTCCTGCTGCCAGATGTCCATCATCGTGCGGTCACCGTGGGTCAACAGCTTTTCCTTGCTGGTGGCGCAGCCGGCGAGCACCGCGACGGCGAGGGCCAGTGCTAGGCCACGGGCCAGGTTAGTCAAGTTCAAGGGCATGGCTTTCTCCTGCGCGGTGATCGACCTTGCGGCCTTCGGGATCGAAGTCGATGGCGAGCGGCTTTTCGAGGTGGACGGCAACCTTGGCGCCGGGTTGGACATAGACGGCGGCGAAGGCTTGGCCGTAGAGCTTGTTGACCCAGGCCGACATGTCCCGGACACCGCCCGCGAGAATCTGGCCGACCGCTTCTTGGCCGGTGATGCCCACGGTGCCGATGGAGCCGTCCGAGCCGACATAGGACATGCGGCCGCTGCCACTCTCGATGAGCGAGGCCACACCGGCACCGGCCGCGGTGATCAGGGCCTGCGAGCCGAGGTATTGCTGGGCGTTGCTGCGCCGCTCGCCGCTGACGCAAGGAATGCCGTGGGGATCGCTGATCCAGCCCAAGCCGTCGCGCTGTTGGTTGTTCTGCTGGTTGCCCTCGCGGTCTTCGGGGATCGTGCGAATCGTGCCGTCGTTGAAGACGAACGTGATGCTGCGCACCTGACCTCGCACGCACGAGAGCGTCCAGTCGCCCGAGGCGGTGCCGCTGAACACGGCGCCGGCCACGTCGGGAATGTCGATGCCATTGGCGGTCAGGTTGTCCGGCCCGACCAGAACTTTGAACGGATAGGGATCGTTGACCGTGCCGTCGATCGGCACGCGGCCGATCAGGGCCGTCATCGCCACCGATCCCATTAGCGTCGAGTTGGTCGGCACGGTATAGACCGGCTTGGCATTCTTGACCCCGGCGGCGCGGGCGCCCGCGTTGGCCACGGTTTCAGCGGTGGTTTCGAGCGTGCTCTGCGCCGGGCCGAAGCTCGTGGGGAAGCTCATGCCGCCGCTCGCGCCACGCCCCCCGTTGCGCCCCTCGGCGGGCTTTGCGTCGTCCGGCTCGACCCACCGCACGCCGCCCTCCATGCCGGCCTCGTCGCCGCCCTGCAGCCCCAGGCCCACGGGCAGGTCCGCATGGCCGCCGCCGCGCCCGCCGATGCTGTCCAGGCGCCGCTGCAGGTCGGCGAGCAGCCCTTCGGTCTGCTGGCGCGCGCTGGCCGCCTGCTCTTGGTCGCGGCGCAGGTTGGACCGCTCGGATTCGAGCGCCGAGTTGATGCGCTGGTCGATGGAGTTCTCGCGCTGGCGCAGCCGCTGGTTCTCTTCACGCTGCGACTTGTTGTCCGAGAGCGCGGTCTGAAGCTCGGTGCGCAACTGCTTCACTTGGGCAACGAGCGTCGCCACGGTGTCGCGCGGGGTGTCGCCTTCGATGCCCAGCGCCTTCATTTCCTCGGGCGTGAGCTGGGCGCCGTTGTCCGCCACGGGTGGCGCCGTGCCGCCTCCACCCGAGAACAGCCGGATACCGGCGAACAGCACCAGGATGGCGACAGGGATCATCAGCCACTTGAGCAGGCCGTTACTGCGCATGGCGGGCCTCCTTGGCGTTCTCGTCGCCGTCCGGCTGCGGCAGATGCACGGCAGGGTCGAAGCGGTGAATCGCCGGCAGCAGCGACTGCGCGAGGCCGCGGCCGCGCGTGACCAGGTACAGCACGGTCGTGTCCTCGGTCGTGCCGCGCGGGCCCAGCGCCTCGTGCTGGAAGGTGGCGGTGAGGAAATCGCCTTGCAGCACGCGCGGGTCGAGCGCGACCCAGTCGGCGCCGGTGTTGGTGAGGCGCACGGCAGTCACCCATTGGTCTTCCAGGCGCCACGACGCGAGCACGGCCGCGCGCACCGGCAGCGTTGGCATCAGTGTGTCCAGGTCGAGGTCGCGGGGAAGGTTGACCCGCATGACGCCCGGAAGCGGCTCGACGGTGCGCAGCGGTGCGTAGAGGTTCTGCGCGGCGAAGCGCGTCAGCACGACAGGGACCGGAGTTTCGCGCCGCGCGGTCCGCGCACCTGCCTGGCCCTGGGCGCGTGCCGGGGCCTCGGCACTGTCGGCCTGCTCGCCATAGCGTCCCGGTGCGCTGTCACCCTCGACGATGCGCACCGGCTCCAGCTCGGCTTCCCCGTCCTTGGGCGGTTCGGCTACGATGTCCAGCAGGATCAGCGCGCCCGTGTCGGCGTCCTGCAGTTGCAACCGCGTGGGCTCGATCGGCTCGCTGGCACGCAGGTACACCGCGCCGCTCGCACTCTGCACGCGCAGGCGCTCGCCCACGCCTGCGGGCACGCCCACGCGCACGTTCCGGTCGATGAATACGATGCGTTCCTGACCGACCTTCAGCGGCACTGCCAGTGGCATGCGTTCCCAACGCAGGATCTCCACCGCCTGGGCGACGGGTGCCGCGGCCACGGCCAGTAGCCCCAGCAGCGCGAGTACAGGATGCTTCATGGGGTGTTTCCTCCTTGAGGCGCTTGCGGAGACAGGCCACTCGGCGCCGGGCGCGTCGGCTCCGGTGCACTGATGCGCTGGGGCGCGCCGTCGTAGCAGTCCAGCGCCAGGCCGAACGGGTTGCGGGCGGGATCGACGTCCACCCGCGTGACCTTGATCGGATAGCGCACCAGGGCGCGCTTGACCTGCTCGGCGCCGTAGTACTCGTCCGCCGTGATGTCCAGCGTCACCACCCAGTCGCGATCGGACACGGTGCGCACGCGCGCCGTGGGGTCGTCGCCATAGCCGCGGCCGGGAATCTCGTAGATGCCGCGCACGCGCTGACGCAGCTCGCCCGTGGAGCGGCGGTAGTCATAGTCCGCCCGCAGGAAGGCCTGGCAGGACGGGGTGAGGTACGGCGAGAGCGTGTGGAGGTTGCGCGAGTAGTCTTCTTCGCCATTGGTTGGCCAGCGGTTGAGGGTCTGGAACACGTAGAACGTGAACGCATAGACCGATTCGGGCGGCACTTCCCACCACTTGCGGGTACTGCCGGAGCGCAGGTCGGGCGGGACGTGGATGGTCAGGTCGCGCGGCGCGCTCCACCAGCCGCCGCCCATGACCAGGGCGACGACGACCAGCGCGCCCGCGCCCAGGCGCAAGGTCTTGATGTGCGCCTGCAGATGGGTAATCTCGTTTTTGAAGCGGCTCATCGCATGCTCCTGCGGGTGGACCAGAAGCCCGAGCGCGAGATCAGCACATGGCCACCGACCCAGCCTGCCATCAGCGGATGGCGCGTGGCGATGCGCCATTGCAGTTGCCGATACAGCCAGGTGTCGGGACGCCCACGCTTGAGGCGGCGCAGGATGCCGCCGCCGATGAAGACGCCGAGCGCCACGCCCAGGACGACGAACGTCGGCGCCAGCGCGATCGTGCGGAACACCCAGGACAGCGGCGCGCCGACCAGCAGGCCGGCGGCGCCGGACAGGCCGCAGCAAATCCAGAGTTCGTCAGCGGTGAGGCCGCGCACCACAACGGGATGGCGGTTGAGCCGGTGCGGAAGGAAGGTGACCGTTCCGTCCGCACGGACGTGCTGCTGCTCGGACATACCGGCCTCGCTTACAGGATGCCGGTGGCTTCGGTGAGCAGCCAGATGCCGATCACGAGCAGCACGGCGCCGATGGCGACCGTGAGGCCGAACTGGCCCCACGTCTTGCGGCCGGTGTGGATCTCCGCGTAGGTCCCGTAGGCGTGGTAGCAGACGCCGATGAACATCGACGCCACCACCAGCAGGGCCACGAGCATGATGATGTCGTAGCCGTAGTTGCGGATGGTCTCCATGATGCCGTTGCCGGTGCCGCGCGTGGGGTTCTCCAATTGCGGCAGACCTTGCGCGAACGACAGCGCGGGCAGCGCGGCGGCGCCCAGGGCCACGGCGGCGCGCTGGGCAAAACGGGAAGTGAGGTTGCGGTTGTGCATGGTCGGGCCTTTCAGGTCAGGACAGAAGGAAGAAACTCAGGACGAGGTACATCGCGACGAAGCGAATGCAGACGCCGAGGAACTGGCGCTGGTTGAGGCGGCTCTCGGACCACCCCACGTAGGCCGTTCGGATGGCCCAGACGCCCCACACGAGCAGGACCGCGAGCACGACGCCGACCAGGACGGTCGCCATCGCGGAAGGCGCGATACCGCTGTTGGCTTGAAATGCCGAGACCTGGGCGCCGTTCATTGCTCGCCCTCCGCAGTCGTCTTCGGCGATGGCGAAGCGGCCCGCTCGGTGCGGTAGTCGCCGGCCAGTTCGGAGGGGTCGCGCGGCTGAGCGCGTGATGGCGTCAGGTGGAACTGGATGCCGGCGCGCACGCGCGCCAGGTCAGCCAGCAGCCGTGGGTAATCGAAGTGGTAGCGCTCGCCCGGCTGGATGGGGGCATGCGCGGCGCTGTCCGCGACGGTGCGTTCCAGCGCGTCGAGCTGGCGCAGCGCGGCGACCAACTCCTGGCGCTGCGCCGGGGACTCGGCCAATGCCATCGGGGACTGGCCCAGCACGAGGGCCGTCACGAAAAAAGTGGGCACGCCGCGATGCGCGGCGCGCAGCCAGATCGAAGCCACCATCGCGCCATTCCTGTGTGATCAGCAATGGGTTGATCGTGGAGATCAGGGCTGTTTCAGGCCGCAAACAATAGGAACTGGCGGACGACCGGATTGGGCATGCTGCGAGCGAACCTACAAAAGCCCGGGTCGCGTTTCGATTATTGCGTTTTTCGAGTATTTCGAATATGATCGGCTCTGCAACCGTTTTCGCTTAGGAGCTACCCATGACCACCGCCACTGCCCAATCCAAGATGACCCTTCCCGCCGCGGGAGAGGTGAAGGCAGCCGTCCAGGGTCAACGTGCCTTGGCGGCTTACCTCGCAACCCAGTTCGAGACGCAGCACATCCAGATCTTTGATGACCACAAACAGGCTCATCAGGTGGAACTGCCTACCTCGGCTTTACGCCTGCTGGTCGACATCCTGGCCGAGTTGGCCGATGGCAATGCAGTAAAGGTGGTGCCCGTCCATGCAGAGCTGACGACCCAAGAGGCGGCGGACTTGCTCAACGTGTCCCGTCCCCATTTCGTCAAGCTGCTCGAAGATGGGGTGTTGGCATTTCATCGCACCGGCAAGCACCGCAGGGTGAGGTTCGCCGATCTGATGCAGTACAAGGAAGCGCGCGAGCGCGCCAGTGAGCAGGCGATGGCCGAACTCGCTCAGCAGTCGCAAGAGTTGGGAATGGGATACGAATGAGGCATTCCCCATTCACCGCCGTCTACGACGCGTGCGTTCTATATCCCGCGCCACTGCGGGATTTCCTGATGTGGCTCGGCCTGTCTGGCCGCTTCCGGGCGCGGTGGAGCCAAGCCATTCATGAGGAGTGGAAACGCAACCTGTTGATCAACCGCCCCGATCTCACCCGGGTTCAGGTCGACAGGACGTCGGATCTCATGGACCGGGCAATTCCGGACGGCTTGGTGGAGGGCTACGAAGCGCTCGTGGCAGGCCTGACATTGCCCGATCCGGACGACCGGCACGTCCTGGCTGCGGCGATTCGCTGCGGTGCGAGCGTGATTGTGACGTTCAACGAACGGGATTTCCCGAACGATCTGCTGGCTCCGTACGGCATCGAATCGCAGCACCCCGATGAGTTTGTGGACAACCTACTGGATCTGGACGCGGCCGCCGTGGTGTCGGCTGCGCAGCGCCAGCGTGCCCAACTCAAGCATCCGCCGATCGAGGTGGACCGCTATCTCGAAATCCTGCTGCGCCAGGGCCTTGTGCAAACGACCAAGGTGCTGGCGACCTATCGCACCATTCTCTGACCCGCCGAGAGCCACGGATGACCAAGAATCCTTCATCAGACGCCACTTTGCCGAAAGGCATCCATCGAAGCTGGAAGCTGCCGGACACGTCGCTGGGCGCCCTGTGGGATTCCATCGTCATGGACGAAGCTCTCAAGAAGCAGTTGCTGTCACAGGCGATCGTCAACTTCACGGTGCGCCCCAAGGTGGAGCGCACGGTACTCCCCCTGCACGGCGTGATCTTGTTGGTCGGCCCGCCGGGGACTGGGAAGACCTCCTTGGCACGGGGCTTGGCGCATCGTGTGGCCGAATCTTTTTCTTCTGCGAAGTTTCGATTGCTGGAAGTAGAGCCTCACACGCTGACGAGCTCTGCAATGGGAAAGACTCAACGCGCCGTGGCAGACCTGTTCTCGCAATCGATCGCAGAATCCGCAGCGGCGGGCCCGACGATCGTCCTTCTGGACGAGGTCGAAACGCTTGCGGCTGATCGAGCCAAGCTCAGCCTGGAAGCCAACCCGGTTGATGTGCACCGGGCCACCGACGCGGTGTTGGTGCAGTTGGACATGTTGGCCGAACGCAACCCGCATCTGCTGTTCGTGGCCACCAGCAACTTCCCACAGGCCGTCGACAGTGCCTTCCTATCTCGTTGCGACATGGTGATGGAGGTGCCACTGCCCGGCAAGGATGCCTGCAAGCAGATCCTGGTGGACTGCCTGAATGGCCTGGCAAAGACATTTCCGGGGATTGGCAAGCTTTCCTCGGCTCACCAGTTCGACGCGTGCGCTGGCGAGTGCGTCGGATTGGATGGTCGGGCCATTCGCAAGGTCGTAGCCAACGCCCTCGCGGCCGACCCGCAAGTGGCTATCGATCCGAACAAGCTTTCCGTAGAGCACCTGCGCAGTGCGATACGACAGGCAACGCAAATGCGCCTTCAAGGAGGGAAGCAAAAATGACCACCGTTGTCAGCCGGACGTTTCGCAGCTCGCCGCACCGCGATGCGTTGCAGACGTGGGATGCCATTGTCGAACTGCTCACTCAGGGCAAGGACGGCACGGCTCGCTCTGAACTCAGGGCCGTGGCGGGCGTGGCCGCCAGCTTGATCGCCGACCAGGCACCCAAGAGCGCGCCCATCGTTGCGACATGCGATGGACCACGGACCAGGATCTACTGCCTCTTCGACGAAGACGCGATCGATGGTGATGATGCCAACGAAGAAGTCTTGGGGTTCGAGCCGTTGAAGGGAGACTGGGGAGTCTCGCTGCCGTGTCCGAAGGAGCAGCTCGGCTGGGTGCAAACCGCGCTCAAAAAGCACAGTTCTCGCATCATTGCACGGGACTTGAGCCAAGGAATTGCCACGCAGGCGCAGGCCGATGCTGGACAAGCGCTGTCGCTCGACCTCGGAGGTTTCCTCAAGTCATGAGCACCGTCGCCACCTACTCGTACACGCACTCGGTTACCTATGTGACCGACAACATCCTCAAGAGCTTGAAAGACATCATCCTGCTCAGTGGGCTGGACCCCGAGCACTTCGCGGATCGCTGGGAGAGCAATACCCGAGCCATCAAGACGTGGCTCGGGACCGGTGATCTGCGCAAGGTGATTCTGGAGATCTACAACCCGGCAACCGACAAACTCGTGACCCGATGGGATATCGACATCGTGTATGGGTGGTCCGATGGCGACGGCAGCTTCTGGACAGATACCGAGCAGTTGAAGTACGCGATCAAGAAAGCTGGGCTGCTGCCATCGCAGGCCAAGTACAAGTTAATGCTCGATACAAAGCCAGGGCGGCCTGATGTGGAGGGGTGGAGCAAAGGAAGTTATCGCTCGACGGATGGAATGGTCAAGCAGAGCCTAGGCTCGACTGTCGAACACAGCGGCCTGGCGGGTCAGGCCGGATATTGGAGGCAACGCTGATGCTGTCGATCGATGAAGCTTTTCGCAAGTTCAAGTCGCGTCTGGAACTCAACGAACGCGAACAGAAGAATGCCTCGCAACGCCAGAACGAAGTGCGGGACTACCTGCAGACCAAGTTCGGCATCGCGCGCAGCTTCCTGACCGGGTCCTATGCTCGATACACGAAGACGAAGCCGCTCAAGGATATCGACATCTTCTTCGTGCTGAAGGACTCGGAGAAGCATTACCACGGCAAGGCCGCATCGGTAGTGCTGGATGATTTCCACTCTGCATTGGTGGAGAAATACGGTTCGGCGGCCGTGCGCAAACAGGCGCGCTCGATCAACGTGGATTTCGGTGTTCACATCGACGCGGAGGACAACACGGACTACCGGGTGGTCAGCGTGGATGCGGTGCCCGCATTCGACACCGGCGACCAGTATGAGATCCCCGATACGGCGTCCGGAAAGTGGATCAAGACGGACCCGGAGATCCATAAGGACAAGGCGACCGCAGCGCACCAAGCCTATGGCAATGAGTGGAAAGGTCTCGTGCGCATGGTGAAGTACTGGAACAACAATCCCAAGCACGGCGATCAGAAGCCGGTGAAGCCCTCGTTCCTGATCGAGGTAATGGCCCTTGAGTGTCTTTACGGCGGCTGGGGAGGATCGTTCGATCGCGAGATCCAGTCGTTCTTTGCCACGCTTGCCGATCGTGTTCATGACGAGTGGCCGGATCCCGCCGGACTTGGCCCGGCAATCAGCAACGATATGGATGCCGCGCGCAAGCAGCGCGCGCAGCAGCTGCTGTTCCAGGCGAGCCAGGACGCAAGCATCGCCATCGACCACGCGCGTCGTGGTCGCAATATCGAAGCGCTTCGCGCCTGGCGCGCACTGTTTGGCCCCAAGTTCCCACTGTCCTGATTCCATCGGCTTCCATACACGTCCCATCGAGGTACAGCATGTCCCAGTGGTCGCTTTCCCAGCTCCTGTCGTCCCTGCATGAAGACATCCAGCAGCGCTTGTCCGTAGTACGCAAGACCTTCGGTCACCCGGGTGCGAAGGGGGATGCGAGCGAGAACGTCTGGATCGACATGCTGGATACCTATCTGCCCAAACGGTACCAGGCGGCGAAGGCGCATGTGGTGGACAGCCTGGGGAACTTCAGCCAGCAGATCGATGTGGTGGTGTTTGATCGGCAATATTCGCCTTTTATCTTCACCTACGAGAACGAGACGATCATTCCAGCCGAAAGCGTGTACGCCGTGTTCGAGGCCAAGCAGACGGCTGACGCGGGGCTTGTGGCCTATGCCCAGGAGAAGGTCGCCAGTGTGCGCAGGCTGCACCGCACGAGCCTGCCGATCCCGCACGCTGGCGGGACCTACCCAGCGAAGCCGTTGATTCCGATTCTGGGTGGCTTGCTCACCTTCGAGAGCGAATGGAGTCCTGCATTGGGCCCATCCATGGACAAGGCGCTGAACGCAAACCTCACCGAGGGGCGTCTGGACATCGGATGCGTTGCCGCCCACGGGCACTTTTTCTATGACCAAGCCAGCGGCGCGTACAGCTACACCAACGAAAACAAGCCGGCGACCGCGTTTCTTTTCAAGCTGATCGCGCAGCTTCAGTTCAGTGGAACGGTCCCCATGATCGATGTGGAGGCTTACGGTCAGTGGTTGACCAAGTGAGGGGTCGCTGTGGCAAGCATACGTTCGGAGTACCACCGGTTCCTGGCGCACTTGACGCAGCGGCACGTGCACGACGACGTGCGCCGGCTGGCGCACCTGGTGCTCGATCACCTGCAGCCACTGGCCGAGGTCGGTGCTGCACGCCGGGGGCGCTCCACGCGCTTGGCGCCGCTGGCCATCGCGCATCTGGCGCAGATGCCTGTCGCCTACGACGGGGACGCGCGCGGCCCCGAAAACGGGCCGGCGCTCGGGCGACTGCACCAGCTCGAAGTCGGGCCGTTTCGAGGATTCATGCGGCAGGAGACGTTCGACCTCAGCCATGACATCACCTTGGTCTACGGTGCCAACGGCACCGGCAAGAGCAGCTTCTGCGAAGCCTTGGAAGTGGCGATGCTCGGTTCGATCAGCGAAGCGCAGGCCAAGCGGGTCGACCAGCGGACGTACTGCAACAACGCTCGCCTGCGCCGCCACATCGCGCCAGTCCTGTCGTCTACGGCGGCGGGCGAGGCGCAGGCCGTCCAGCCCGACGAAGCTGAGTATCGCTTCTGCTTCATCGAGAAGAACCGCCTCGACGATTTCGCCCGAATCGCCGCGCGGACCCCGAGCGATCAGCGCCAGCTCATCGCCACCCTGTTCGGCGTGGACCAGTTCAGCGAGTTCGTGGGCGGCTTCAACCCCTCGCTCGATCAGGACCTGATGCTTGCCGGCGTGCAGGCGGCGCAGCTGGCGCAGCGTCGCCTGCAGTTGGCGAACTCCGAACAGACCATCGCCGCCTACCCGCAGAAGATCGCAGCGGTCGAGGGCCTGGAACAAGCTTTGGCGCAGCGCATGTCACCTGGCGCGACCTATCAAACCTGCGTGGACTGGCTGCTGGGTACGCCGCAGCAGCAAGGACGGCTACCGTATGTCCAGGCTCAGCTGGACGCCAACCCGCCTGCCATTCACGAGGTGACCCAGGCCCGCCTGCAAGCGTTGCTGGCAGAGGCCTACCGCGTCCAGGGACTGTGGCAAGCGTCTTCCGCGCAACTCGCGGCCCGCGCCGGCGAGGTGTCGTACGCGAAGCTCTACGAGGCCGTGCAAGCGTTGGCGGACGGGGCGACCGCGTGTCCGGCATGTGGAACCGAACTGGCCGCCGTGGCGCAGGACCCGTTCGCCAGGGCGCGAATGGGCCTGGAGCAGCTCGCGCAACTGGCCGTCCTGCAGCAGCAGGAGGCCGGGCATCGGACGCAGTTGAGCGAGGCGGTCCGAGCGCTGTGTGACGAAATGCGCCGCGTGGTGGCGGCGGCTGGGGTCGCTTGTCCTGCCGAATCGCAGGCCGCGGGCCTGCCACTGCTGCCTCCCACGTCGGCGGGCAATTGGCTCGGCGGCGGGGTGAATGGGGACCAGCGCGCCTGGCAAGCCCTCTTACGGATCGCACAGATCATCGAAGGCTTCGACGCGCAGGCGCGCGACGTGAATGCCCAGCGCGGCGCGATGGCCCAGGAGCGGGACCGCCTGCAACAGCATCAGCTGGAGATCGAACGGCTGCGGACCATGCGCACGACTGCGGATCAGGAGCTGGCGGCCGCCCGCCAAACCGTGGCCCAATTCGACGACGCGAACCGCGGCCTGATCCAGGCGGCCACGGACGAAATGCCGGTGGTGGTGCACCATCAGCGGGTCAAGGCCGCCTACGACGGCTTCCTGCCCGAGATTCAGGCATACCTGACCGCTCTGCCGGGGGTTCTGCTACAGGGGCTGGGAGACCAAGCCCGCCATCTCTACAACGCATTCAACCGGGCCGATCCGCCCGGCGATCTGCTGCACGCGCTGTGGTTGCCCGTGGCCGAGAACGGCAAGATCGAGGTGGAGTTCGCCGGCGAGCCGGGCGCGCGCTACGACGCGTTGATCGTCTTCAGCGAAGGGCACATCAAATGCCTGGGCCTGGCGATTCTGCTTGCCAAGAACCTCGCGCAGGGCTGCCCCGTGGTCATATTCGATGACGTCGTCAACGCGATCGACGACGACCATCGCGATGGCATCTGGCGTACCTTCTTCGAGGACGGTTTGCTCCACGGCAAGCAGGTTATCCTCACCTCGCACGCAGAGGAGTTCCTGCACCGCATCCAGCAGGAGTTGGGCGTGCGCCGCGCCGCGGCCATTAAGCGCTACAAGTTTCTCCCGCATCAGGGAGAGCACGAACTGCGGGTCGACAGCGACCCGCCAGCGAAGAACTATGTTCTTCTGGCCCAGCAGGCGTTGGCGGCTGACGAGAAACGCGAGGCACTGCGTCAGGCCCGGCCGGCGCTGGAGAGTCTGACGGACCGCCTGTGGACGTGGCTGGGTCGGCGGGCGGACGGCCGGATCGACATCAAGCTGAGCGGGCCCCGCGCGCCTTGGGAGCTGAACAATAAATGCACCAAGTTGCGGTCGGCCGTCGAGCGTATCGCGGCGCAACATGCGGGTGCGCCGGATGCCGTAGGGGCGTTGGTCCGGCTGCTCAATGTCAGCGGTACGAGTATTGAATGGGGTTACCTCAATAGCGGTGTGCACGACGCTCAGCGCGATCATGAGTTTGATCGGGCGACGGTAAGAACGGTCGTCGAGGCGGTTACGGCGTTGGATGCTGCTCTTGATACCCTGCAGAACCGATGAACGGCACACGGCTTTGCAGAGCCGTGCCGCCCGTGTCACCTCATAAGTACTTCTTGAAGCTGCCTGCGGTCAGGCTGACTGCCATCCCCAGCAACGCCGCGCTGGGCAGCAGGATGACCAGAGGATGCACCGATATGGGCAGAGCGAGATAGGTGACCCAAGGCAGCACGGCCAACGGCATCAGGCTGGCCTTCGCGCGGTGGTAGATGAAGCCGGATTCGCGGCCCGCGCCGAACCGGCGCACATCCCGTCGCACCAGGCCGTCAATCAGGCCGACGAATGCCGCCGTGAGGATCAGCGGCAGCGTGAGCACCAGGACCAGCAGGCGCACCAGGAAGGTGAGCGTCGTGAAGGCCGCAGCGATCAGGTAGCTTTCGGCCCAGACATAGACTTGGCTGATGTAGTAGCGGAAGTTGCGGCTCTGCCCGTGGCTGGGCGCGCGGACGCGCTCGGCGGTCTGGCTCATGCGCTCCAGCAACCCCGAGCGCACGAACACCCACTCGTACCCGGTATCCACCAACTCGTGCGCCGTGCGCCCGGGCTCCTGTACCACCACGCTGCGCGTGAAGTGGTTGGACAGGTGCCCGAGTTCGTACCGCAGCATCTGCTGGGAGTGGCGCCAGCCCTGGTCCTTCCAGAACAGGTGCATGCCGGCGCACTCCACCACGATCGAGAACAGCAGCGAGCCAATGAGCACCCCGAGCAGCCGGAACGGTAAGGTGATGGTGCCGACGATCAAGCCTTGGCGATGGTTCTGCTCCCGCTGCGCGGTCGAGGCGGCATCCTTCATGGCACGGCCTCGTTGCCCGCGCCATCGTCGGCGCCGGTGGCCACCGCGCCGGGCTCGGCCGCAGCGGCATCGTCCAGCAGGTCGTCGGGCAAGGCCGCATCCTGCAAGGCCGACGAGCTGGTGAACTCCCACCACTGCGTGGCCTCGCTGTAGCTCTGGCGCATGTACCCGGCCAGTTGCTGCAGGTCCGCCGGCATCACTTCATCCGGGTCCGGCGCCGGCAGCGGCATACGCACCTTCCAGAGCTGGCCGCCCTGCAGCAGCGCGAAGCACTGGCCCTTGGGCAGGCCGACGACGTGTGACGGCTCGATCATCGGCACGCTGGCCATGCTGATGCGGTCCTGGGTGTTCGACGTGAAATCCGTCGCGCCGCGGATGTCTGAGCTGTCCGTCGCGCCCGAGACGATGGTGGTTGTATAGACCTCGACCTTCGGCAACTGCCTCGTCAGCAGTTCCGCGGTGGCCGTCTCGCGCACGCGCAACATGAATAAATTGTTGAAATTCCCGATCACTTGGCCGGCCTTCGCGCGATTTCCGATGCGGGCCTCGATGTCCGAGAGCGTCTGCGTGTACGCCGTGACTTGCAGGCCGGCACCGCCGCCCTTGTTGATGAGCGGGATGAATTCATCGCCCATCAGTTCATTGAATTCGTCGGCATGAACGTTGATCGGCACGCGAGCGCCAGCCACTGCGCCGGGCAGGCCATCGTCGATTCCGTGCTTGTAGATGTGTCCGGCCACCGAAACCAGGTCAGAGAACATCGAATTGCCGACCGCTGCGGCGACCTCGGCGTCAGACAACGCATCCAGACCCACATAGACGATGGCCCGCTTTCGGATGACCTGCATCCAGTCGAAGATCGGGCGCGGGTCGGCCAGGTCGGAGTAGTTCGGCGCCAGGAGATGGGCGATCTTGCCGCTCGTGAGCTTTTCCAGCAGCGGCAGCAGCGATGCAACGATCTTGTCGAAGTAGGTCTTGTCGTAGCGCACCGCCGAGCGCAGGCCATCGAGCACAGGGTCGTAGTTGCGCGCCTGGGAGAGGTATTGCTCCAGCGCCACCACACGCTTCTCGCGCCCGATCATGTTCCTTGGGATGTTCTTCTCGTTGAGCTTGGCCTCGATCTGGACGATCACCTCCCAGGCCTTGGGCTCCGTCTTGGCAAAGTAGTGCTGGGCGTACTCAATGAACAGCGCGTCGATGTTGATGACGTGGCGCTGGATCAGCATGTAGTCCGGGCGCTGCCCCAGTTCCACCAGGGCGCGGGCGATGATGTTCACGAAGCGCCATGCGAACTCGCGGAACGCCGCGCTGTTGCCTTCGCCGGAGAGCTGCCCCGCGATGCGTGTCGCCACTTCCGAGATCCGACCGAAGCGGCCCACGGCGTTGTAGCGGGCGCTGATTTCCGGCCAGCCCAAGTGGAAGATGTAGAACTCGCCTTCGCGGCCAGCGCGCTGGGCTTCGACGTACATCCGTTTCAAGAGATCGGCATCCCCCTTGGGGTCGATGACGATGACGACCTCATGCTCGCCGGCAGCATTCCTGCGACGGATGTCCTGCGTGACGAACAACTCGGCCAGGCGCGTCTTGCCCACCCGCGTGGTGCCCAGCACCAGCGAGTGCCCGACGCGCTCGCCCAGCGGCAGGCTGACGTCCACTTCGTCGGGCTCGATGCCGTGCAGCCTTGGCAGGCCGCCGACAGGCGGCAACGGGCGCACGGGGTTGAAAGGCGCGTCCCAGCCGGTGAGCTTCGGCAGGCGCGAGAGCGGCAATGGCGCGAACTCCAGCCGTTCCTCCAGGCGCCTGGTCAGCCGGTAGGCCGGCGTCGGCTCGACGTAGCGGCGGAACTCGGGCCGGTACGTCTGCATCAGCCGATGCGTGTGCTTCTGCTCCCAGAGAAAGCCGCGCCCCACGAATAGGCGCTGCTGGCTGACCGGCACGTCCTTGCTGGTCATCACGTAACGCGGCAGACGGCGGATGTTGCGCCGGTAGCGCAGGATGATGCGGGCATCGCGGTAGCGGATCGCGCCGTAGGCGCCGAACGCCAAGGCGCTGCCGATGCCCATGGCCGGGCTCAGCGCGAGCGACCATGGGGCCACCAGGCACAGAAACGCGGCGCCTGCACACGCCGCGACGGTGTATAGCTCCACCGCTGGGCGTAGCAGAACCTCGACCGGCTGTTTGCCCGACATGGCTTCATTGCTCGATGCCGGTGGCCGTGATCAGCGCCGGGTAGTGCCGCAGGCCCAGGCGATCGGCCAGGTCGTCGCCGGCCACGGGCGCGAGCGGCACGCCCGGCACCAGGGCGCGCAGCCGCGCCAGGCCCTGCGCGGTCTCGACGTTGACGACCAGGCCGACCGCGCCACGTTCGCGCAAAGCGGCGGCGCGGCGCTGCAACCAGGCCCGGGAAGCCTCGTCGTCGCCGATGACCACGAACGGCCGCAGGCCGGGCGCTTCGATCACCCGTCGCGCGACGGTGCCGGGCGTGAGCTTGGCGCTGCGCACCGGCAGCATCGCGGCTTCGTCCGCCCGTGTGGCAGGAACCTGGGGCGTCGGGATGGACGGCCGCGCCGGTGCGTTGGCGCGCGGCTGGAGATTCAGGGCTTCGTAGTACGGCAATGCCGACGTGCCGCCACGGTCCTCGACAACGATCAGTGGCTCGCCGGCACGCGAGGCCAGCGGCAGGCCTGACAGCAGCATGAGTAGGCCCGTGAACGCGAGATGGGCGGGATGGGGTTTCGTCATGGGGAGGTCTCCTGGCGCGCCGCGAGGACCGCGGCGGCTGGTCGCGTGCCCTGCACGCGGGCAAGGTGGCGCGACACGCTGCGCCGATAGCGGGCGGCGGGCTCGCCGCCTGCGGGGCGGTGGTAGCGGCCGATCGCCAGCAGCCAGTCCTCGCCGGGGGTGTGCTGCTCCTTCAGGATCTCGGCGGCAACGGCCAGGTTGCGATACGGATCCAGCAGGTCGCACGCGCCGGTAAAGCGGTGCTTGTGGTAGCCGAGGTTGATCTGGCCCAGGCCCGCATCAATGCGCGTGTGCGGCGTGGCGCGCATCGCCTGCTGCAGGCCAGCGCAGGCGTCGGCGCGCGTGGCGAAGCGGCGCGACTGGCCGGCGACGTTGAGGGACCACGGCCACGGCACCAGGCGCCCGTTGCGCCGGATGCCGCTCTCCTGCAAGGCCACGGCGTAGAGCACGGTCGAGGGGATGCCTGCGCGCTGGGCGGCAAGCTGGTAAGCCGGTGGCGGAACCTCCTGGGCCAGGGCGGCAACGGCATACAGGCCGGCAGTGAGCACCAGTGCGCGCAGGGGCATGGCTACGGCTGGCGCTGCCATTGGCCGTTCACTTCGCGCACGGCGGCGGGCAGATCGCCGGGCAGGCCCAGTGACAGCCAGCGGCCGCCGTCGTGGTTGAGCGTGATGCTGCCGGCGCGCACGCGCGCCGGGTCGATCTGCGCGCGCTTGGCCCAGTCGCGGATGCGCGCGTCATCCTGGCGGCTGCCCACCATGTACAGGTCGAACTCCGCGCCCGAGGATTGCAGGCGCTGCACGAGCTGTCCGCAGGCTGCGCAGCCGTCCTTGACGAACACCGCCATGCGGCCGCTGCCGCGCAAGGGACTGCTGGATGGGCCGGCGCCCGGCTTGTCGTCGGGCAGGTTCACGCGCTGCATCCCCGGATTCAGGCGCTGCCAGGCCTCGTCGTAGGCGCGCTGGTAGGCGAGCAGCTTCTCGACGCGGCGCGCTTCCACCTGCACCTGCAGTTCCGCATAGCGGCGCCGTTCTTCGTCCGTGCGAGCTTCGATGCCCAGGGCGGACAGCGGGTCCAGGTTGGGCGAGTAGATACCCAGCGGCCCATCCATCAGCTCGCGGTAGCGTGCCCATTCTTGTGGCTGCAAGCCCCATTCGGTTGCCACCCGGTCGTCCAGCACGCGGGCGGCCAGCGGGCGCTCCTGGCTCTGTGCGTTGCGCGCCGAGGTCGTTGCGGGCTGCTGCGCCCAGGCGGGCCATTGCGACGACGCCACCAGGACCGCGAAAAGGAGGATCGACGGCTTCATGGGGTGCTCCGGTCAGGGAATCGCCACGCGGCGGGTCTGGTTGCCGGCCTGGAACACTGCGGTGTTGCCCTCGATCGCCTGCAGGCGCCACGGGCCGACCGCATCCCCGGGCAGCAGCACCTGAAGTTGGGCGGGCGTGAAGTCCCCGATGCTCGGCGCGACGGACACGCTGCGCTGGCCGGCGCGCAGTTCGGCGCCGACGACGCGGAATGGCAGCGGCGGCAGCTCGGTCTTGGAGGCGGCGGACGTGCGCGATGCGCGCCGCTGGGCGGGTGCGGTGGCACGCGCGGCGGCTTGGCGCGCCTTGATCTGCTCGACCTCCGCGCGCAGCGCCTGGAGGTCGTCGGCCGCTGCGTAGCCACTGAGAGATTTCTCGACCTGGGCCGCGCGTGCTTCCAGAATCTGGCGGGTGTCTTTGAGGTCAGCGTCCGTCGCGACGGCCGGGCGCTGCTGGATGGCCTCGATCGTCTCGGCCAAGCCAGTTGCCTGCGCTTCCAGGCGTTGCAGGCGGGAATCCAGCCGCTCCTGGTCGGCCTGGTCGCTGAGGGCCTGGTAGCCCAGGGCCGCCAAGACGCTGAGGAAGATCAACCAGAGCCACATCAGGCTCTGCACCACCACGGCGGCGGTCGATCGCTGGGCAGGTTGCGGGGCGTTCATGGCTGGCCTCCCGAAACCATGGGTGCCAGCGGGAACGTCTGCACCGCCTCGGTGGCGGGTGGCTCGGATGGGGACTCGGCGACCGCGCGATCGCCGGGCCGCTCGAAGCAGATTTGCCGTGCGCGGTCATCCGCGTGCAGTTCCCAGGCCGGGCCAGCCAGCGTGAGCAGCGCATCGCGCAAGGTCATGGGGCCGAGGTGCAGGTGTACCGCCGGCAACGGCAGCGCGTACAGCTCGATCACGGCATGCGCGGTCTGGCACAGGCCATAGCCGCTGCGTTTGAGCACGTGCCGAAGCCCATCCCCGACCGTGGCGCGGGCATCCTCGGGCATGGACACGTCGATGGTCTGCAACAACAGGTCGCGCTGCGCCGCCATGGGTGCCAGTTCGACCAGTGTGTAGCGGGCGTAGCGCACGACCGGGATGTACTCGGAAGCCTCGGGTTCAGGCGCGGCCAAGACTTCCGCGATGGTGTCGGGCGCGACCGGCGCAGTCGTCGTCGCGCAGCCACCGGCCAGCACCGACCACAGCAGGCCGAGAAATCCCGCCAGAAGGCGGCGTTCGGGATAGTGAAACCACGGTGGAGAGGGGCACATAGCTCGGCGTCCTGAAACATCCAGCCCTCACCATCGCCGCTCAGGCCGCGAGCGGCAGCAAACAATGCGAACCAGGCAGCGTCCGATTTACCGGGAGCGGCAAAAAAAACGGCCCCGAAGGGCCGTAAGTGGAACGTGTCATGCGGCGACAAGCTGCCGGGCCAGTGCGACCTCGACGGAATCACCGTCCTGGTTCAGGACATCGAGCCCGGATTCGGGCACGTCGCCCGAGGTGGACTGCGAGACCATGATCTTCTTGGCCATCAGCTCCAGGCAGGTCATCTGCGAGGAACCGGCGTAGCCGAGGTAGATCACACGCACGGGCTGCTTCTGCCCGATGCGCCAGGAGCGGCGTGCCGCCTGCTGGAGCGAGTACACGTTGTAGCCCGACTGCATGAACACGATCGTCGGGAACTCCAACAGGTCCAGCCCCGTCTTGACCAACTCGGGGTTGGTGATGAGCACGTCGATGCCACGGTCCAGTTGCTCGGCGATCCAGTCTTCGCGGCGGCTGGCATCCACGCTCGCGCGCAGCACCGCCACCTTGAAGCCTTCCTGCTCCAGCAACACCTTCAGGCGCGACGTGGTGTCGCGCGTGCCGGTATAGACCGTGTAGGCCAGGACCTTGCGGCCCTGCGCCTTCTCCTCTTTGCAGATGTCGATCAGCTCACGCTCCTTGGGGCTGATCTCGAACTCGTTGAACTGAGCCGGGACAAACGCCAAGGTGTTGCGCGTGCGCGGATGCACCACGGTCTCCGACCGGAAGCAGCAATCCGGCCAGGCCAGCAGCACGTTGAGGACCACACCCAGCAAGGTCGTATCGCGTCGCGCCAGAGCCTGTTTCAGCTCCGCGGTCAGCCGACCCGCCAGATCGCGGTAGGCCGCGGCTTGCGCCGTGTCCATCGCGACTTCACGGAACTCCTCGTCATACGGCGGCAGGACGTTGCCACCGATGTCCTTGAGCTTGAGAAAGATCGTGAACGGCAGGATGCAGCGCAGCACGCCCTTGGGGCCAAACCCCGGGGCCTTGACCGTGCGCACCGATACCTTGGTGCCCTTGGCCGTCTTGTGCGCCGTGCCGGTGCTCTCGGAGTAGATGTCCTTCAACACCCCGTGATCGCGCATGAACGCCATCGCAGCCGAGGTCATGCTGCCGCTCGTGGTCGGGCGGTAGCCGTCTTCGATCATCCGCCCCGGAAGGGCTCGGAACAGCAGGTGGTCGGGTAGGGACAGGCCATTGCTGGCCCATCCCCCCCTAAGAACCGTACGTGAG
>VFQQ010000655.1_pt1 | contig 63096 bp, 104 predicted proteins | sample 3512341 | NCBI WGS metagenome assembly VFQQ01 (sample SAMN10412373, study PRJNA504923) | tailings metagenome | isolation source: Relicate 2 Philex TSF1 revegetated site | place: Philippines: Tuba, Benguet | collected 2017-08-29 | reverse complement strand
CCTCCCGCCCAGTGCTGCCTGATGGGCTCAAGCAGCGGACGATTGTGACCGAAGCCAGCTCCACCACACACTACCGGCTGACTATCCGAGTGGAAAGCCCCTCTGCTGGCCCGCGGGTGCGTGTGCAAATCCAGTCGGCCCTGGCTGATGGCAGCTTCTCAACCCCCATGGTCATTACCTCTGCTACTTGAGTGCTCATTCTCACCTTGCTGCTGCACTGCTTGGCACCGCCGCCTCTCTCCTCGGCCCCTCTGGTTGCACGCCATGCAACGCCCCGGCCACCCAACGCATGCTCGCCTGCCTGCCCCCGGCGGCACCCTGCTGCAATGTGATGTCACCGCCGCCAACGTTCTGTCCCTCTCTCGCCCTCATCCTCCCTCCCCGCTCAATTTCTCGCCCCATCCCTCACCATATCACTGCCCAAATCTTTATCGCACTATCACTCGGTCCTTTAGACACTTGCTCCAATCAAACCATCGCTCAGCCACCCCTGCGCTGCCCGCGCCCTCAGTCACACAATTGCGCTCATGCCTTCACAAATCCGTGCCAACCTTCGCTTGCTGTAAACTTCAACTTGTTACACCAGCAGCGGCAGTGCGTAGGGATAAAGCGGGCGGGCTGGCTTGTGATGCATGTTATCAATCAATCAGGGATGGGGCAGAGGGCTGTGCTTCAATAGGGCAGGATGGATCACAGGCATGCAAGACGGGATGCGGCTGATAGCAGGGAATATATATATTGGCGAGTCAAATAGCAGCGCGCTCACCAGCAACGCCGCGCAAGCTGGTACAGCAAAACCCACGCTGCTGCAACACCCCGCACCAAACAGTTGCAGCTAGTGCGCCGCGGAGCAGTTCATTGCAGCGCCCACGGCCCCCGCCGCTACCGGGGGCCAGATTCGCCACCACCATCGCCACCCATTCTTGCCTTCCGCTCCTTCCGCTGCTTTGGTCGCTGCCTCAGCGGCGGCCTTTGCCGCTGCTTCAGCAGCCAGGTGGCTGTGCAGCTGCTGGGCCACCTGCCCTGCCACGCTGGCGTGGCTGTAGCGCCCTCCCACTGGTACCCGCGGCGCTGCCGGCAGTAGCAGCATGGGCAGCTGAGCAGACAGCTGTTCAATGCGCGCCAGGCGAGAGGCTAAGGGCGGGTGGGTGGCCGCTAGGTCAGCTAGCACTGCCTCTACAGCTGACTCAGGGCATGCTTGGGGGCCAGCCACCATTTCTGGGCTCAGCAGCATCTTGCCAATCATAACCACTGCAGTACAGCTGCCGCCGGTACCACTGCCGCCCTCGCTGCCTTCCTCGCTGCCGGGACCGCCGCTGGCAGACCCTTCGCTGCGCTGCCTGCCATCCTGAGTGCTGCGCTCCGCCAGAGCCAGCAGCCTGTGCCTTGCATGCACGGCTTCGTATTGGAGATCCAGCTGGGCGCATGCATCTGTATCGCCCGCTGCAACCGCCGCCTGGAGCCGTGCAATGCCTGTGTTCAGCAGCGCCACCCCGGTGTCAAAGTCGGCGCCGGGGAATAGCTGCGCCGCCAGCTGGCGCTTCTGCTCCGTGCTGGCCCGCTTCTGAAAGTCCAGCAATTTGTCCAGCATGGTCGCCTTGCGCCGCAGCACCGAGCGCTCAATCGCCCACAAGCCGGCAGTCAGGTGTGCCGGCGGCAGGCGCAGCCGCGCCAGCAGGCCGCACGCAACTTCATCTGCTTCGTACTCGTGAGTCCAAAACAAAGTTTTCAGCAGGCTGGCCAGCGCCTGGTAGCCCTCAGTTAGCTCCCCTTCACTGGTGGCCTGTGGGCAAGCCCAGTTCAGGGCAGCACCCAGCAAAGGGACGGAGCGGCAGCGGTCGATGGCGGCGTCTTTCGTCACAACCCCGCTCAGTGCCTTCATCAAGGTCACGCCCTCAGCCTGGGAGGCAGGGGGGCAGGGGGGCAGGGGTGGCGCTCAGGTGGCGGCCAGGTGGCAGATGCTGAAACCGGCATGTTCAAATGCAGGCCACCAGGTGGCACTGCACGGTGGTTATAGCACAGCAGGCAGCCCTGCATGCATGCATGCAGCATATGCACGCATGCATTCAAAACACAGCTGCCAGCTCACCGAGGGCTCGAGGTACAGGTGGGCCAGCTCGTGTGCGAGTAAGAACTGCAGCGCCGCCATGGCGGCGGACAAGTCCAGCTGGCCGTCGGGCTTGCGGGTGAAGTGAACGCAGTCGGCGATCGCCCCGGCGGACAGAATCACTGCATCGCCTGGCGCGGCCTGGCAAGTGAACTGCGAGTCGGCCTTGACAATGAGATGGAATCCGCGCTCCTGCATGTGGGGCGGTTTGGAAAGTGGATGGGTGCATGACGTGGGCTCCCGCCTGGGCGCATGCGGCTCAGGATGGCAGTGCGCAAGCAGGGCAGGGCGGCAATGCACAACACTGTTGTTCGCGGGTGCATGCACACACTGAGGCGGTACACTGCTGCTGCGCTCACCAGCACGTGCATGCCAAATCCCTTTTCCTTGGCCTCCTGCTGCAGCGCCGCCAGCACCGCCGCCATCGATGCTTCCACCGCCTCTTGAAATGGCTCGCTGTACGCCACTTCTGCCGCTTCTTCGAGCTTCCCCTCGGGTGGCTGCATCCAGTGCACCCGCACCTCTCCGGCTGGCACGGGCGCCAGGCCGTCAGGTCCCAGCTGCAGAGGGATGGGGATCATTATGATGAGCAGACCATTTGGGATGGCGGCAGCGAGCGAGGCGGGGGAAGTTGAGCGGTCTCCCCCATGCACAGCACATGCACAGCAATGCCCAAGTTCTCCGAGCCACCAGCTTGCCTGCTCCTGCACCTCTGCATGACCGTGCTCCTTCAGCCCTGCTGCTGTAGCCGTACCGTCAAGACGAGGCCAGTTCCCGAGCGTGGACGCCAGCAGCGTAGCCCACAATGGCTCGATGCCAGAGTCTGGCCCGCGGCGGCGGCCGCCGTCGCCCCCATAAGGCACCGTCTCGCTCAGCGCATACCCTGCAGCGCTGTAGGTGGCCCCTCCCGCTGCTCCCACCGCCAGTGTCTTGCCGATCACGCGGACGGGCCGGCTGGTGGCTGTGTCTGAGGCCGCCACAGCCGAGGCAAGCCGGGTGGCCGCCTGGCGCAGACGAGCAGCCGCCATTGCTGCCTTGGAATAGCAGGGGGAGCAAGCAGGGTCGAGCTGGGCATAAGGGCAAGGCGCACAGTGCCTCGTTTTCTGCCTCGAGCCCCATGCTGAAGTGGCGCCGCGGCTCACGGCATGGCATGTTTGGTAACATTGCATCATTTTTACAGCTCAAAATGCGGGGCACAGGGCAACCGCGTCACTGCAACTCAGCAACGGCAGCAAGCACAAAGGATCGATGCACAAAAGGCCTTCAAAGGATCCAGCCCAGCAGGCGGGCCGTGTGCGAGTCGTGGGCTGCCGCCGCTCGCTGCTGCTCCAGCTCCGCAACCGTGGTGGGCAGCTGGCGGCGGCGCAGGCCGCGGCCAAAGGGCCACCTGCGACGGGCAGCAGGGCGGGGGAGGAGTTGGGCAGGGCGGCCGCAGCAGGAGTGCTGGCCAGAGCAATGTGGCAAGAGTGGTTGTGCTTTGCGGTTGGGGAGCGCCTCAAACCATCAACAGGGAGCAACAACCATGATGTGCCAGCCAGTAGAAACTGCATGCAGCTCTGCCGCTGCTGAGCAATGATGCTCGCCTTGCAGGGCAAGCAGCAGCAGCCGGACGCTTCTACAAACCCAAAGATCCAACTATGCCACAAGAGCATGCTCCCCTGCGCATTCCCCTCGGCTTACAGAGCAAACAGCGCCAGCTGGACGTTGGTCAGCGCTGTGCCTATGCCAATGATGGTCAGGGCATGCACCAGCGCAGCCGCCAGGTGTGCCAGCGCCAGTTGCCAGCTGCACAGCCGGCGGCGGGGGCAAACGGGCAAGGGTGGGAGGAATCCCAGCAGCGGCGGCAGCAGCAGCAGCGGCGGCAGCAGCAATGGCAGCGGCAGTAACCTCAATGGTGGCGTGATTGTGCGACAATCAGCAGTTAAGCAAGGGCGAGCAGGCTGTAAACACCGCCTAGCGACCTGCTGCCTCACCCAAACAGCACAGCCCACACGCTGTTGGCTGCAATGGTCCAAGGAGACGCAGGGTTGTTCCAGAAGGGGCCCTGAATTGCAGGTGAACAGCACACATGCAGCACGCTGGTTCGCGGCGGGACAGCTTAGCCAACGTGCAGTGCTCTGCTTGGGGCCAGCTATGCACAGGCGGCAGGACTGGGAGGCTGGGCGGGATGTGCAGCGGGGCCACGGCGAGCGCAGCATGATGCAAGCACACTTCAAGCCATGACAGGCCCCACCTCCAGCGAGAACAAAACACAACCACTGAATGGCTCGCGCTGTCTAGGACAAAGCGAAACACCTTGGACGTTAATCCCTCACCTCGAACGAGAGCACGATATAGTCACTGAATGGCTCCAGCGTGATGCCTCCGTCTAGCGCCAGCAGGGCCAGGCGCAGCGCCTGCACAGTTAGCAAGGAGGATGGGCAGCAAATAAATGAGGCAGACGGAAAGACTGTCAGGGGCAGCAGGGCCAGGCGCAGCGCCTGCACACAGAGATGGGGAGGGAGCCTCAGCAGCAGTATTGATAGAGAGCCAGAGATAGACGAACTCCAGCACAGCAGCGTGAGGCAGGTTCGGCAGCAGAGGTCATGGCATGGCCTGGCTGCACCACAGGAGCGGCACGCCGCCGGCAAGTGCACTCCCAGCTGCTGTCCAACTGCGGCCCGCACCTGCCAGCTGAACGGCGCAAAGACAATGCTGACCAGCATGGCGGCTGTGTTGCAGAGGGCGGAGGAAGCAGCACCATGTCGAACTTGAGCTTTACGCAAACGTGCCTAGTGCAACGTGCCTAGTGCGTACTAGCCAATGTTCCCCCTGCTCACAATGGACTATCAAACAGGCCACAATCCCTTGCTTGCCTGCGTACAGTGTGTAGAAAAGCGCCAGAGCCCAGCCGAAAGTAACGACCCCTGCGGGGCGTTGGATTTCAAACAGGTGGGTAAGGCTTGCTAGCTTGGCGGCTCAGGTCAGGCGCCAGACCATCTAGCCGCAGCACAGCAACACTGAACATGCAATACCAGAGCCCGGGCGGCACAGGCGGCAGTGCAGCACGTGCACCCAGCGGCGCACATGCCACGCGGCGTATCGTCAGCCAGGGGTCTCGGTTGCTCCACACATAAATCTCCTCCGCTGTGCGCACCACTCGGCCAAACATCTTGCTCGAAGACTGCAGGGAGGCGGCAGGCAGCAAGCACAGATGGGCGCCAGAGATGGGACACCGCAGCGCAGCTGCAAAACAGGCGCCGAGCGGCGGTAGCAGGAGCGGAGGCCGCGGCGGCCTGTCGCTCACTCCCAGTGATTCTGTCGCTGTGCTCCAGCTTCCAAAGACCGCGGGAGGCCGGCCGGGCTATGGGCCGCGTGCCTTGGAGAGTGCTTGATGCCTGCCGGCTGCCGGAGGCGTTGTTCGCCTGCCCAATGAATTGTACAGATGCCTGACAGTTGATCGAAGGGGCCAGCACCGCCAGGCGCTCCACTCGTTCAGGTGTTGCATGGGCAGCTGCTGCCGTGCATGCTGCACCCCCATCGCAGCACACGCGCCGGGCTTTACAGGTGCAGACTGGGCGTGCAGGTGAGGCAGGGTGTCCATTAATCATGCAATTTAATCAAAACAGGTAGCAGGCATTGTTATCAGGGGACAGGTAGCATGCAATCGTAGCAGAGACACGTCTGTGGGAGAGCAGATGGAGGGAGAGACAAACATACGGAATGTTGTGGCTGGGGGGCGCTGGGGGCGCAACATCATTGCAAAGGGAGGGCAGCTGTACACGCAATACAAGGCGCAGAGGCAGGAAGGTGGACAATATCGGGCCGCAGAATGTATAGGAATCTTAACATGCGTGAGTTTGCTGGCTGGAGCTGCCGTGCACCTGCAGCTGCCGGCAGCATGGCAGCTGTGCGCATGTTCTGCTGCTGAAGTGTGGGGGGCCAGCAGGGTGCAGGCTCACCGCTTGGGCGGGGAATATGGGCCGGCCAAGGTGATGCGACAAGACCAGATTAGCCGACAGGGTGAGCTCATCTCCTCCTGCAAGGGCACACCCAGCAGCCGTGAAGAATCTCATGCCGTTCGGCATCAGACATGGAGCAGTGATGCTGGCGGCAGCGCGCACACAGCTCTGCACAGCAGGTTCCAAGTGACCCGCAACTGGAGAACGCCAGCTGCTGAGCTGCGCCAACCCTGCCACCCGTTCGCACCTGCTGCGGGCTGGCGGGCTGGCGGGCGGGCGGTGCGCGCCTCTATTTGTCGGAGCCGCTGGATTCGGCCCCCCTCCTCCTGCATGGGCATGGCGTGACAGGGAGGGAGCTCATTTATTTCGACATCTTTATCACCAAGCGCGGGGCAGCAATTTGGAAGCAGCCAGCACACGGCCCCTGCCGCTGGAGCCACCTCCCAGTGACGAGCAGGGCGCAGCAAAGGCATGAGCCTGGACCCCACCCGTTCGCACCTGCTGCTGGCGGGCAGCGGGCTTTGGCGGCATTGGCTGTTCATAGTTGGGAGCGGCAGCCAGCGCCGCAGTCGCTTTCCTCACTAGCTCAACCAATGGCTCCTGCAATGCCGCCGCGCACTGCTCTGCTGCCGCCGCCCGCTGTTCGGCCCGCTGGTCTGCTGCCGCAATCGCGGCCAGCACCTCAGTGCGCAGCTCGGTCAGGGCCTTGTCATTCGCGTCCAGCCGCTGATCCAGCGCCGCAAACCTGTCGTCCAGCCGCTGGTCCACTGCCGCAAATGTGTCGTCCTGCCGCTGGTTGAATGCCCCAAACTTGTCCAGGGTCTTGTCCAGCGCAGCAAATTCTTCGGTGAGCCGGGTGTCCAGCGTAGCGTAGCTGCCCGCTACCACGCCCGAAAGCACTGCCAGCCCTGCGGTGGCCGCAGTAGCAAAGGAGGTCCAGTCCGCTTCTGCGCCGGCGTGCACCTTGAGCTGCGGTGCGCTGGCCGGGCGCCACGGCGCTGCAGGCTGCAGGGGGCGGCGCGCAGGCCTGTTGGCTGCCTGCAGGCTGCAGGCTGCAGCTAAGGACATGGTGTGTGCGTAGCTGGCGCGATGGGAGCTCCCGGGAGTGCGGAAGGAGACGGGCACGCGCAACGCTTTGCCCTGGACAGCCGGGAGGATGCCAAGGGGATGCTGCAACTCTCGAAGGTGAATATAAAGGTGAGGAAATGGCCGCAGATGCTCACCAGCTGAAAACCCTGCTGCTGGGCCTGCTCTGCAGCATGGAGCTGCGCCTTCCCTCCCCCAAACGCTGCAGCCCAGCCTCTGCAACTGTGCGAGCAGCGATCGGGCCACACCAAGCTCCGGAAGCCCCAGCACCGCTCAACAGCCGGCTCAAGCCTGCCTCCCGCAGCCCGCTGGACGCTAGTGCCATTGCAGGTGATAGCCCTGAGTTTGCCGAGAGCAGCCCGCTCCAGCCGCCCGCTCCAGCCGCCCACCGCGACCGCTGCCGCCAGCCGCCCGCCACCCGCCTCTGCCCCATCGTTGTCTTCACTCCCTGCCACCTGCATCTGGCAGCATGGACGTTATTGTGGAGCTCCGGGTGGGGCTGATGTCCCTGACCGACGGCCGCCTGGTGGCTGACCCTCGCAAGGGCACGCTGCGTGTGTGCCAGGTGGGTGCTGCTGCAGCGCCGCAGGCTGGGTCAGTGGACCCGAAGGTTACTGGCTTCATGGGGTCTTGCTCAAGCTGCTGCAAGCACGCACCGCACAGAACAGTTGCGCAGGCTCTGCTGCACATGTGATTTGCGCGCGTGCATGCACCCTGCATGCACCTCGCATGATGCACTTGGACTGAGCGTTGCACCCAAGACGGGCCTCCCTTCACGGGCTTCCTCTGAGACCATCCATCTACGTGTTCAATGCTGCAGGATGAAGCGAGGCTGAGCCGTCTGTGCTGGCACTCTTTCCTTACTGTTCACGGAGCTTCAATCCTCCTGCGCTGCCCAAACTTTGCTGCAGGACGAGGCGGGGCTGAGCCACCTGTGCTGGCACGAGCGGGATGCAGCGGGCACTGCAGCCGCTGAGCCCGCTGTGGACATTGTGATCATCCCTGGCGAGAGCACCTTCAGCAAGGTGGGTGGGCACTGCTGTGGGTGCTGCCTTGCTGGGGGCTCTGCTTTTGTTGCGGGTGTCTCTTGGGTGGGTGCTGCCTTGCTTGAGATGCTGCCGGTGCGTGCTGCTGCTCGGGTGGGGACGTTGTGCCGAGAAGCAACGAACCGACATACGCTGGTGCTGTGCAGCTGCTTCTTTGCAGCAGGCTCCAGGCAGTGTCAGTGGGCAGCAGGCGCCAGCTGCTGCCCGCAAGTTCTGCTGCCCGCAAGTTGCAGCCATCCCGCTGGGGCCCATGCACTGTTGCCTTGCTGCCCTTCCTCCCCCGCCTGCAGATCCCCAGGCGCCGCATCTTGAAATGGTCCAGAATCGTCGCTATTCTGCGCTGATGCCAATTCATCGCTGCCTTGCTGTCCTGCCCTTCCCCCCCTGCCTGGAGATCCCCGGGCGTCTCGCCTTGAAATTGGTCCATACTTGCTGTGCCATTGTTATGGGGCTGACTCTCTCGCAGCTGCCTTTCCTCCCCCCTGCCCGCAGATCCCCGGGCGCCGCGTCTTTGAGCTGCGCTTCCCAGAGGAGAAGGAGCGCAACATGTTCTTCTGGTGAACTTGCTGTTCCTCCTGTTGTTAACTTTTGCTTTGTGCTGCCCGGAGGAGCAGGAACGCATGTCATTTTGGTAGGTTTTGCACTGGGATTTCAGAGCTCGCTGCCACAGGTTGGCGCAGCTGTTGGGTGGGCGCTGGCCTGTGCAGCCCGCTTCACCCAGCCCCCCATGCGGCAGGAGCGCGGCATGTTGCGCTTTTGTGGCACGCCGCATGGTGAAACAGGGACAGCTGCTCCCTTCTGGCGAGCGCAAGACTGCAGAATCCATGATAGGCTTTGCGCCGCTGCTCGCTTGGTCGTGCAGGGCGCAGGAGCCATCTGCGGATGAAGATGAGACATATGTGGCAGCCGTGAACGCAGCACTGAATGCCGAGGAGGACGGCGACGCTATGGATGCTGAGCCTGCTGCGCCCGCTGCCCCTGCAGCCGCAGCAGCGCCCAGCACAGCCCCTGCGGCGGCGGCTGGTGGCGCGGCGGCGGCAGGCGGCGGCGGCAGTGCCGCCATCTCAGCGTCCAACCTGGCGGCGGCGCTGGGCAGCGTTCTGTCTGGAGCGGCGGCCCGCCAGGGCGGCATGGCAGCCATGGCTGATCCCGGGCCGACCCTCGGGGATGTGCTCAAGCCGGAGCCGCTGGGGCCGCTGCTGGCGAGCGAGGAAATGGTGGCACGCTTGGCGCCTTACCTGCCTGAAGAGCACCGGTGGGTTTTCTCATAAACCTCATAATGCCTACTTCGGCCTGGGTACCACGTCTGGTTCGTGCTGTGCTGCTGGCACGCGATGCAGTGGTGGCACACCTGGGTGCACCAGTGGGTGGCTCTTGCTGACCGCCTGCCTGGCCAGCTGCCGCCACATCTTGCTTGCGCTTTTGAGGGGCACAATCTTGCTTGCCTGGGCCTCGGCTGTGCTGCAGCGCAGCCGTGATTGTCAAGTGCACTCCTCCGCCCTTGTGTGCTACTAATCCTGCTGCCATTGCTGGCTGCGCACACCTGTCTGCAGGAGCGCGGCCGCCATCCAGTAGCCTGGTCAGCACCCCCCTTCCGCCACCAGCCTGACTTGTTTCCTGCAAGCCCACCTCTGCTGTTGTTTCTGGACCTCTTCTGGTTGCGCAGGAGCGCGGCGGCCATTCGGGAGCTGGTCAGCACGCCCCAGTTCCGCCACCAGCTGGACCTGTTCTCGCATGCGCTGATGACTGGGCAGCTGGATACCAGCCAGGTGCGTGGCGGCCGCTGGTATTGGCCTCAAATGCTGCGCTGATGACGGGGCAGCTGGACTGGACTGGCGACAGGCCAGCTGGATACCAGCCAGGCTCGTGGCAGCAGTGCCGCTGTTGTTGGAACAGGACAGGCACACGCCAGCGCTGCTGCTGTGCCAGCCCCGCGCGTGTTGGTGCTACTGCTGCCGTAGGAGCCACAGCCGGCCGCCTTGCACCTGCAACTATCAAGCTGGGCCCCTTGTTGCTGTGCACCTCGCTCATTACTCTGCTTTCGCCCGCCCTGCGCCCTGCAGTTTGGCCTGCCGGCGGGCGGCTTTGGCGTGCTGGACTTCCTGCGCTCGATTCAGACCCAGGCAGACCAGAAGAAGGCGGCAGGGGGCCAGCAGCAGCCGGCGCAGCAGCAGTAGTGGAGGCTGAATTGGCGGCCGGGGGCAACACACCAGTCGCAAGCACAGCAGCGGCAGGCGCAGCAGCATCAGCGGTGGCTGGGCCATGCCATTTCAGGTAGCAGTAGTCTGACTGTTCTGCACAGCGGCCGCTGCCATGTAGTTGTAGCTTAAAAAAACAGGTAGCATAACATCAGTGCTTCTCGTCAATAGCCAGGGTAGGCATGCTGCAATCGCATGTAAACGAAATCGACAGAGCAGGCAACATAGCAAAACTGCAAGTAAGATGATAGGAGTACATGGTAGCAATGCGTGGCTGCGGACAGGCGCCGGAGCTTTGAGTTCAGTCTTGGTATTGCTGCAGCTCCTGGAGTGCGGATGCCAGGTTGGCATGGCAACCAGGTTGGCAACTGCCTGAGTATTGGCGGGTCGAAGATCAGCCGAAGCAGAAGAGCTTGCGCAGCGCAGCCCCCAGCCCGCCGCCTGCAGCCGTTCGAGCGGGCTGCTTGGGCTTAGCTTCTCGCTCCCGCTCTGCTGCGAGAGCCGACCCAAAGCCGCCACGGCCGCTCCGCTCATAGTAAGAGCCGCCTGCAAAAAGCAGGGAGGAAGCATTCTCGTTGTGTTTGGCAGGGCATAGTGCGCAACGGCGAGAAGGACAAACGCGAATGATTGAAAACAGGAAGAACGTGCAACGCCCGGGAAGCAAAGCCACAGCAACCCCGATGCAAGGCGGGGTGCGCACCGTGGTAGCTGCTGCCGTGGTAGCTGCTGGAGTCGCCGTAAAAGGCACCTGCGATTGGCCAGGGTCGCAAGATTGATTTGCTGACTGTCCAGCGTTGCAGTTGATCGCTGTGCAGGCCAGCACGGTTGCAGCCATCACCTGGCAATTCCCCTTGCCTACCCATGCCCTTGGTAAGAGCCGCCGCGGGACCCAGCCAGACCAATGCATCATTTCATAGGCAACGATGCTCTGCTCTGCAGCCCACCGTAATGCACCTACCTGTGCCTCCATGATATGAGCCGCCATGTGAGCCAGCGTAAGAGCCCCCTGCCCTGCTGCCGCCATAATAGCTGCCGTGGTAGCTGTCAGGGCAGGGGTGGGTTCAGGAGGGGCTTGGGTTGAGGGAGACAGCAGATCGTGGGCAGGGGGGGTGGGAGTGCAGGGGGCAGGGTTGCATTTGCCAGTCTACTGGGGGCCAACAAGTATAAATGAACAGCCTGCACCCTCACCTGGCTTCGTAGTACGAGCCGCCTGCAAGGAAGGTGGTGGGACAGTGGTGATGAGCAGGAGCCGTGGGCAGGCTCGGCAGCATGACCACCTCTCAACCAAAGTTGGCAGCGAGCTTGGTGATGCGACAGCCATTTTGCCACCAAACGCATCCAGCTTGCATTGATTGCGAGCACTGCTCACCATGGTAAGAGCCGCCATAGGTGGAGGTGCCATCCCCGCCATAGTAGCTGGCATCCTCCAAATCCGAGCCTCGAGCGACAGCTGGCGCCAGCTTGGCGGTACCGCCGGTACCACCACCTTTGTATCTGCCAAACTCGATCGGCAGCGAGGCATCAAATTTGCCACGGCTGCTGCTGCTTGCAAGCCGCGGCGACGGCTGCTGCGGCCGCGGCCGGCTGCGCAGAGCATCGCTCATTGACCGGCGACGGACCGGCGGCTGCTTCTGAGTGGCACCCTGCTGCGCCTGCTGCGCTGTGCCCTGCTGCGCCTGCTGCTGCTCTGGCCCCGCCGGCGGCTGCCCCGGCCCTTGTGGCCGCTGCACATCCGCCTGGTGCTGCTGCTGCTGCTGCTGCTTCTCCAGCTGCGCCTGCTCCCAAACTGCTGCACTCGTGCTGGCCCGCCGCAGCCGCTCTTTAGATGCCTCCCCAGGGTAAGCTGCCCCAAAGTCAAAGAGAGGGGATGCTCGCCCGCCCCTTGGAGCTGCTGCGCCGTTGCTGCCATTGCTGCCGCCGTGCCCGTTGGCCGCGCCGCCCTGCTGCTGCTGCTGCTGCTGCTGGCGGTCTGCCCCGGCAGCTGCTGAGCTGGCTGGGGCGTCCTGCTGGCACAGTGCTGCCGCCACGCCTTGCCCATCGGCATCGGCATACCTGGCAGGCGGCAGCACCGCGTTCAGCTGCGGCCAGCTCTCCGGGTTGGCGGAAATCTGCGAGGGAGACAAAGCAGAGGACTTCAAGAGGCAGAGGGATAACTCCAGTGCAGATCAAACCTGAGTAGGGTTGCTGAGGTGCATGCGCCTTAGCTCTGCTGACCAGCTGTTACCACTGTCTGTCCCGACTCCCGGGAACTGCCGGCGGCAGCTGGCAAATGCTGAGCAGTCTGACCAGGGCAGAGCGGCCGCAGCTGACCAACACGACTGCGTTGTGTGTGCACCAAACAGCACCAAACCGCCCCACCTTGAACAGGCCGAGCAGGATGGCATCGCCGCAGCCAACCGACCCCTGCCTTTCATGGACTCTTGGCAGCCAACTGAGTAGTAACAACCGCCCACCTTGAACAGGTTGGGCAGGATGGCGCGGTTGCGGCGACCGTCCACAGCGGCCCGCACCTCCCGCGGCAGCAAGTGCATGCGGGCCTGGACCTGCAGGTTGTGAAAGATAGGCAATGGCGATCAGAATTCGGCCACAGGCAGGAGGGTAGTGGCAGGCGCGCGCATACATTCAAGGCATGTTCAGCAGCGCTGGTGGCTACGGCAGGCAGAGCATCTGCGGCAGGCAGAGCATCCCAAAGCAGCCGTGCGAACCCACCATCTCAAGCTCCATGATTTCGTCGGCGGTGGGGCGGGCTGCCGGGTTCTGCACCAGCAGCCACCGAATCAGCTTCCACACATCCGGGGAGTACCTGCGAAAGAAGAAAAGCATGAAGGATGGCGTCGGAAGTAGTACAATGTGTGAATTTACTGCAGCAGCCAGTGCACAAGCTCGCAGCCTGCATTCTTTGCAACCAACTCAATTGCGGCTGGATGTGGCTCTGCCCTCCAGCACTCAAGTCAAAGTGCGCCTCCCCCATCAACAATGCAACCCACAGAGCCAGCTGCACAGCTTGCGGCCTGCGGTCCGCTCCCAACCCTAAGCTCACTTGCGGCTGATCGGCGTCACTATGCCCTCCAGCACTCGCGCTCGGATCTCAGAAGCAGCTCACAATCAGAGCTCCATCCCTAACTCACTTGCGGCTGATGGGCGTCACTTTGCCCTCCAGCACCCGCGCCCGAATCTCGGCATCCCCCGGCCGCCCGCGAGGCAGGAACAGCGGGCGGCGGGTGCACAGCTCGTGCAGGATGCATCCCAGCGCCCACACGTCTGCAGGAGCAGGGAAGGGCCAGTCGAAACATGGTGATACTGTGGGCGAGGGGAGATCTGGAGGGTAACAAAAAGAAAACAGAGCGCGTGCAGGGTGCAGCCCAGCGTCCACACGTCTGCACAGCAAAGGTGTAAGCAGGCAAGCTGCATTAGGTACTGAGCCAGTTGCAGAATGCAGATCTTGTGCAGAACACAGCCGAGCACCCACACTGCTGATGCGACTGAAAGATCACCTGCAGAGTATGAGTAGGGCTGCCCTCGCCAGGCCTCGGGCGCAACATACTGCGGCGTGCCCATCTGCATAAAATATAGTTGCCGGGCGGCAAGCGGAGACCAGCGCTCGATAAGCACGCCATGCGATGCACCAATGCACAGCACATGCAGCGGCAGCAGCACATGCAGCGACAGCAGTAGACGTGGCAACAGCACAAGCAGCGACAGCAGCGGCGGCAGCAGCATGTGCGTTTATGCCAACCGCATGTTTCTTAATCACTACCCACCAGCGCGCGCGTGAACACATGATCCAGCACTTGTGAGATGCCAAGGTCGGCAATCTCCTTTCATATCAGCAGAATTGCAACACTTGCACCAAACGAACTGAGCCTGACTGCCACCCACCAGCACGCGGGTGAACACATGATCCAGCACTTGTGAGATGCCAAGGTCGGCAATCTCCTTTCATTTCAGCAGCAACTGCAACACTTGCACCAAACAAACTGAGCCTGACTGCCACCCACCAGCACGCGGGTGAACACATGGTCCAGCACTTGTGAGATGCCAAGGTCGGCAATCTTCAGCAGGCCGTGCTCCCCGATCAGCACATTCTGCAAAGTTTAACATTTGCACGGGCAAAATGCCATGCAGCCCATGCCGCATGCTATGTGGTCCCGGCAGCAATACACCCAGCTGGTTGCAATCAATAGCCGACAAACCCCACGCAAGCAGCACACCTCGGGCTTCATGTCTCGGTGCAGCACACGGTTGTGGTGCAGGTACTGCAGCCCCGCCGCCAGCTGCGGCACACAGGAAAACAGTGGCATGCAGTGGGTTATTGCAGCAGCAGGCATGCACTCATCTCCGCATGCCAGCAGGTGCAGCAGCAAGCACTTGCGGGCGCTGCAACAACAAGTCTGCAAGCTTGGTGCCGCCGAAGCAAATGCAACGCAACAGAATGCAACAACGAATGCGTCCACCTTTGCGCCCACCTGCAAGAAGTAGCGCCAGACCTCGGTTTCGGGCAGTCCCTCCCGCCGCCGGTCCAGCTTGCTGCGCGCAGAAACCGCAGGGCGTATGGTGCAGGCAACATGTCACAACAAGCAGCTGCACTGGCTCACCAAGCAACCTGTTGCACCGCCTGTCAAAATTTTGAGCTTGCATGCATACTGCCCTGGGCTGCTCACCCCAGCAGTGCGCCAAGGTCGCCGCCTGGAGCAAGCTCAGTCACCACAAACAGCTGCGCCCGCTCCACAAACGCTTCGTGGAAGGTGAGGAGGTTGGGGTGGTCTGCCGCCGCCATCAGCCTGAAAGCAGTAAGGAGGCATTCAATGTGAAGGCTTGAGAATGTCGTCGGTAGGGCGAGGCATTGAGCCCCTGGGTGAGCAGGCTGGGGCAGCTCGCTGCGGCCATCAGCCTGCATGCCGCGAGGCAGTCCAGCCAGCTGGGTGAAGCCAGCCCTGCCTGCTGTCCTGCATCTTGCCCCCAGCTTGAGGCCCCCAGCATTGCGCACCTGATTTCGTTCACGAGGTCAGCATGCTCAGCAGGGTCCATCGCCTGCATGGGGCATGTCCAGTAGGGTACAGGGCATGGCCTTCAAGGGCGGTGTGCATATCAGGACAGCACCTGCTTGCACTTGCAATCACAGCTCTCAGCAGCACAGCAGCAGCGGCAACAGTAGCTGCGAACAGCAGCAGAAGCAACTGCCGCAGCAAAAGCGGCACACCTGCAGGTCGATGTGCTTGAGTGCGTAGTCCTCGCCGTCTGCCAGCCGCCGCACCTGGTAGCTGCGTGGAGGAGACACGTCCAGCAAGCGGGGCACCATCAACAGGCAGGCACGAGCGACGCATGCAGAAGAGCGGCGGCAGGCGGCAGGCGGGAGCGGCGGCGGAAGAAGGTCGGCAGGGCCCAGCTGGGAGCCGGCCGCACACTGCTTCGACATGCCCTGGCACGGACACCCCAATGCTGCAGCCAGTTCTCCAGCAAAGGGCCAGGGGCCCACGTGCAACCCCAGCACGGTCGCCTCACACTGCCGCAAAGTTGCCCCGGCCCAACGTGCGCACAAGCCGAAAGTGTCGGAACAGCTGTAGGTCGGGCTGCTCCTTTAAGCGCCTGTGCCGGCGCTCTTGCCGCCTGGCCCCGCCGTGGGCGGGCGGCATGGCTGCCGCAGGGCCTGAAATTGCTGCCGACAGATCGATGGTGCGGTCGGAATGGCGCAATGGCCCGCAGGGCCTTCCGAGCAGCGGTGGCGCCGCCCGCGTGGCGCCGCCAGGCCTGGCCAGGCGGGTCGGGGACCACCTCTGGAGTTCGGCGGATCAATCGGGCTGGCAGTGAATGTATGGCAGCTGTTCCGCCATGTGAGGTGTTTCAAGCCGTTGAAAGCTTGCAGCTGCACATCAACCAAGCAGTGCATATGCTGTTGTTGCAGTGCCGGGGCATGCCCCGCCGGCCGGCGTTAACAAGCTCGGCGGCCTGTATACAAGGGCGGTCGCTGCAGCCAATGTTTTAGAAGGCATGCCATCGGATGTCAGACTTTGTACACAAGGAGACAGGACGTGGTGCACCTGCTCTGCGTGCGTCAGCGATCCCGACAGCGCATGCAGCCAGCATGGGGTGCGCCGGCGCCAGCGCGGCGGGCGGGCCTGGTCTTTGGCATCAAATGAGTGGCTTGGGGACATGCCGACGCCATGCAGACGACAATTTGAATGCGGCAAATGTATCAAGGGGAAGGATGGGTGAGCTGCCGATCCAATCAACCGTGCATTTGCTATCGTTCCACTCCTGGACCGCCCTGGACGCGCGGCAAAGCATGCCCACCTCCGTCTGAAATAATGCACGCCATCTGCCGGATGTAGCAGCGGTAGATTTGTGCCCACATTGAGTAGAGCTGGTTGGATCCGTGAGTACAGCAGCATGATCAAACCCTACATCGCTGGGGGCCGTTCAAACTCGCCGTCGCCGCTCGCCGCCCCAGCGCACCGCAGCATCAGGTGCAACATGGAGAGCTACTCCCCTGTGCTTTCTGCTTGCAGCCAATTTTGGAAGCAATCAATGGCACCCTCCCTCTCGAGCGGTGGCGCCCGGCCAGCGGCCTCTGCGGCCGTCCGCACGCCCGGCCTCTGAGGCAGACCCGCAGGCAAGTAGAGTGATGGTGATAGACTGGAGTCGGTGTGGTGGCAACGCCATCGCATGACTGGGCTTGCTGTCGCCGCTCCCGCCGCCGCCACACACCCTTTCAAAGTTGCGTTTGCAATCCGCTGTCGTCCTGTGTGTTGCAGGAGCAGCTGTTCAAGGCCGTCAAGCTGGCAGGCCGCCACAATTGTTTGGCCAGCATCTATATAGCCCTGAGCGCGGGTGCACAGGTGACAGCCATTGACAGCAGCGGCAGGACGGCACTCCACGTGGCGGCCCGCTTCAACACAGATGCAGAGGGGGCGGCAGCAGCCATTGCGGCGCGGGTGGCGGAGGGCGCGGATCCGCGGATCCGTGTGAATGTTCCCATGGACGCTCAGCATCAGGGGGCAGCCCTGCACTTTGCAGCACTGAACCCCAGCGCAGCAGCGGCAGCAGCGGCTGTGCGGGCACTGGTTGCAGCCGGTGCAAACATGTGCAAAGCTGCCATTGGCCGAGAGCCGCTGCACTGGGTTGCGAAGCAAGACAGTGCTGAGGCAGCCGCCGCCGTGGTGCAGGCCCTCTGTGCAGCTGGCGGCGATGCAAATGCACGGGACGCACGCGGTTATACGCCGCTGGATTTGGCGGTGTCGCAGTGCAACGCGGCGGTGGCACAAGCAGCCATTCCGGCACTGGTGGCAGCCGGCAGCACAGTGGGGAGTACAAGCATCCACATCATCGCCTTCCGGCCCAGCGCAGATGGCGTGCCCGCTATTCTGCAGGCATTGCTGGCTGGCGGTGCCGATCCGAATGCAAAAGACGCCCTTAGTTACACACCCCTGGTGAGCACAGTTTTTCAAAGTGCACGAGTACAATGTGTCTGATTCGCGGGTCCCGTATCCTTATAGCTGCTGCGTTTGGTGTTGCAGCCCACAGTTTGGGCAGCATGTTTTGAGCGCTTTCCTTCTGAGAGTGTGGCTATCCCCTGCCCTCCCTTCCGCCCCTGTAGCACACAGTAGCTCGGTTCAGCCGTGCTGCTGTGGCAGCGGCAGCCATCCCTGCGCTGGTAGCAGCTGGCGGCGACGTGCGCAGCAAGGACAGCGATGGCGACCAGCCCCTGCATGGTGCAATCAAGCGCAGCTGGGACAGCAAGGATGCTGCCGTGGCAGCCGCAGCGCTCATCGCAGCTGGTGCTGACCCACAAGCACCCGACGGCCAGGGCAGGCTGCCCGTTGAGCTTGCTTTAGAGCCCCAATGTGGGCCACAATGTGCAGAGCTGCTGCGGGTGCTGCTGGGAGAGGCAGCCGAGGAGGCTGCGGCCAGTGGTGCTGGGCCCAGCAAAGCAGCTGGCCAGGCAGCAGCCAACGGTGCCGGGCCAAGCAACAGCAGCCGCAGCGGCGTGCAGCAAGTGCTGAAGCTGGCGGCGGCCGCCATCCGCCAGCTTGCAAAGGGCAAGCGCCCAGCGGAGCCTGCCCAGCCGGCGGCCCGGGAGTGCCCTGTGTGCCTGGAGCCCGGCGCTTGCATGACCGGCCCCTGCGGCCACCTGGTGTGCGAGGGCTGCGCAACGAAGGACCAGGTGCGAACAGGTCGCTAGTGGCAGGGAGCGCTTGTCAGCGAGATGCAGTGCATGCGATCGTGCATGCTGCATTGTGCCGCTTGGCACATTTTCACAGCCGCTGACTTGTTGGGTTCTGCCCCTTCTAATTTTCAGGTGATCATGAAGTGCCCGGTGTGCTGCAAGAAGCGCAAGCTCAAGGACTTTTACAAAGTCTTCTTTTAGCGGGCAGGCGGTGCACTGCTGCTCGGCTGTGCAGCCGGCCTGGCCGCTTGTGGTAACGGCAGCACGAAGCTAAACACAACCCTGCCGTATCATTATCGACTCCGCGGTGCAATTGCGCATGCGCGCCCGCCCGAGGCTGCCCCTCTCCCCAGCCCCTCCGTCTTCTCCAGCCTTACTATCTCTAGCGTCTTTAGCAGGCGCTTTTGTTCCTTGTCCCACTCTCCCCCCGCTTGACTTGCACGGGCAGCGTCAGCAGGGCCCGCCCAGTGCCTTGACCTGCCACCGCTGCCGCCACAATGCTGCGGCACCTGTAGTGGCCTCTTGACTCTTGTCAGACCTGTCACGGTGCCACTCCATGGTCACGCCAACTCATCGACTATCTGCTGTAACGCAGCTGGACAAATGCTCAACGGCTTTGCTCTGCTGCCAAACATGCATGTTGCCAGCCTTGTGACGGCAAGCGGAACGTCTGCCAGGGTACAGGGCAGCCCAGTTCATCCTGTCTTGCCTTCCAGCACAAAGTGTTGCGCCAGACCAAATCCTGCAAATGCACATGCAGACGGCGCCGCCTGTGGCAGCAGTGGCTGCCGGCTGCGCAGCGGTCGCAGCGGCGGCGCATGCAGAGCCCTAATCTTGGATAGGGCTGCCAACGCGTGCATTCTTTCTGAGGCTGGCTCAGAGCCTTGCGGTCGCCTTGGCTAGCCCTGCAGAGCGCTCTCGCGCAAAATTTGCAGACAGCCCCCCGAGTGGCCAGTGCTAGTGCGCTTGCAGGCAATCGCACACCCATTCATGGCGCCCTCCCTTTCTAGCGGCAGCGGTGCCGCTCCGAGCGGTGGAGCACCGAGTGAGCCGGCAGCCCCCGCGGCTGAGCCCGCACGCCGGGAGGCTCCCACGCCGCAAGCCGACCCACAGGTAAGTCTGCTAATCGAATCAATTGCATGGTGCCCCTCCCGTCCTTGTCTTGGTGCCGCCCCGCCGCCGTCCCCAACGTTGCATTTGCATCCCCATCGCACCTGTTGCAGAAGGACCTTTTCAAAGCCGTCAAGCTGGCCGGCCGCCACCAATGCCTGGCCGGCATTTATGCAGCACTGAGCGCGGGTGCGCAGGCGGCAGCAACGAATAGCAGGGGCAGCACAGCACTTCACCTGGCGGCTTGCCACAACCCAGATGCAGAGGCAGTGGCGGCGGCTATTGCAGCGCTAGTGGCAGAGGGTGCAAATGTGGACGCCCCTCGCAACAATGTGCACCAGGGAACAGCGCTGCACTTTGCGGCACTGAACCCCCGCGCAGCAGCGGCAGCAGCGGCAGTGCGGGCGCTGGCGGCTGCCGGTGCAAAGATGTGCAGAGACGCAGAGCACAAAGAGCCGCTGCACTGGGTTGCCTACCAAGACAGTGCTGAGGCAGCCGCCGCCGTGGTGCAGGCCCTCTGTGCAGCTGGCGGCGACGTGAATGCCGGGCGCAGCTTCACTCCGCTGCATGTAGTGGTGCAGCACAGCAGCGCGGCGGTTGCGGCAGCAGCCATCCCGGCACTGGTGGCAGCTGGCGGTGATGTGCGCAGGAAGAACTCGCTTGGCCGCGAGCCCATTCATGACATTGCCTATAGGACCAGCGCCGACGGCGTGCCTGCTGTGCTGCAAGCGCTGGTGGCTGCCGGCGCCAGTGCGGACGCGACAACTGACGATGGCTTGACGCCGCTGGTGAGCCGGGCCACGCTTCTGTTAATCACAGGTTGTGATCCGCATGAGCCCGGATGGTTTCAACTGCCTATCATGCTTGCTGTAAGCATTTGTGCCTGGTGTGCCAGAGTCAGCCACTGAACAGCATGGGGCATTCTGACAACCAGGCATGCCCCCTGCCCTCCCGCCCCCGCAGCACCTGATCGCATGGCGCAGCGGTGCGTCTGTGGCAGCGGCAGCCATCCCAGCGCTGGTGGCAGCAGGCGGTGATGTGCGCAGCAAGGACAGGTATGGCGACCAGCCCCTGCACATCGCAATCAAGTGCAACAGGGACAGCACAGCGGTGGCAGCCGCAGCAGCAGCGCTCGTCTCAGCCGGTGCCGACCCGCATGCACCCAACGGCCAGGGCAGGCTGCCCATTGAGCTGGCGCTTGAGCGGGAGGATGCAGCAGAGTGCGCAGAGCTGCTGCGGGTGCTGCTGGGCGAGGCGACAACCGACGGCGCTGGGCCTAGGAACGCAGCCGGCCAGGCAGCAGCCGACGGTGCGAGGCGCAGCAACGCTGGCCAGGCAGGAGGCGAGGGCGCGGGCCCAAGCCTTGGCGGCAGCAGCGGCGTGCAGCAAGTGCTGAAGCTGGCGGCGGCGGCTGTCCGACAGGTGGCAAAGGGCAAGCGCAAGTGGGGCGCTGACGAGCAGGCAGCGCTGGAGTGCCCGGTGTGCCTGGATGCCCCGCCGTGCATGGCAGCCTCCTGCGGCCACACCTTCTGTGCCAAGTGCGCCGAGCTGCCGGCGGTTCTGGAGCAGTGCCCGGTGTGCTGCCAGCCGCCACAAGGCCCCATGCTGCGCCTCTTCCTCTGACGCTAAGCGGCCGCCCAAAGAAGATTGACATCCAGAGGGTCGCTGCTTCTTATGGTCTTTGCCACATTAGAATGTGCATTCCCATGCCTGCTGTTCTGAGCCTTCCTTGTTCCTGCCCGCTCTCTGCTTCATCGGTCACTCTGCACCCCGGTGGTGGCAGCCTCCTGAGCTTGCAACTCTTCCCTGCTTCGACTATACGCTGGTGATGCAACACCCATCCTGGCAAGTGCCTGCACCAAGTGACTGGAGGCTCAATGGTCACCACGCATCGACGCCTGTTGACGCCTGTCGTGCGGCACGGGCCGCTCGGTGCGGCGTGCTGAGCAGGGCACACTGCCTTGAACTGCTGTGGATGTTTGCTGCGAGTGATCGCGCCTCCAGATTGCGCTGGTATGAGGCAGGCGGCGCTGCGTGACTTGAGAGCTGGCTTGAGAGCGGCGCGGCCTGCAACCCTCAGCCGGCGCTGGCAGCCCGCCGCTCGCCCGCAACCGGGTGCACACATGCTGCTCATATGCTGGCTGGCCGCCCGCCGCCTGAGGTCGCTCGCCTGCAGAGCCAAGTCGCCCAAAGGTGCGTGGAGCGCCCTGGACTCGCTGGCATGCCGCTGAGACGTGATTGAGAGGCTGTTGATGCGCTTGGTGCATCCAGCGCTTTGACCGCCGGGCTGTCACGGCTGCGGCGGCAGGCGGCAGGCGGAGCGGCGGCACACCACCGGTCTGCCTTATTGCTCAGCCTGCATCGCCACTGTTGCTTTGTCTGCTGCAGGCACCCCTCTGCCAGAGCAGCTGCATGAGATGCTCTCGCCAGCTCTGGTAGCCGGGCGCCGGGTGATCATCGTGGGGGACCTGCACGGCTGCTTTGACGAGCTGCAGGCGAGGTCATTAATGTTTACCAGAGTGCTTCTCTTTCTTCGGCACCTGCACTGCTTGTTTTATTCTCCTTGTCCTGTGCATAGACCTTGAACGGCACACATGGCAGCTCGAGACGTGCTGCCGTTATGCCTCAAGTCACCACACACACTGTCCTTGCAGCGGGCACCGCACTGCCACGGCGCTGTGCTCCACGCCATGCTCAGCCTGCTGCGCTGCGCTGCGCTGCGCTGCGCTGTGCCCTGCTGCAGGACCTGCTGGCCAAGTGTGGCTACCGGCATGGGGAAGACGTGGTGATCAGCGTGGGAGACCTGGTGAATAAGGCAAGCATTCCACAGCTGTGTGAAGGCTGTTGCTGGCCACAGTTGCGTGAAGGCTGTCGCTGATGTTGACCTGCACAGGGCCGTACCCAGCTTCAATGCACCCTTCAATGCACCCTGCTGCCTGCCAACCTCGCCATGCCGTCGCCTGCCCGCCGCCTCTTCGTTCCACCCCCTAACAGGGACCCGACTCCCTGGCCGTGCTGCGCTGGTTTGCCGAGGGCGGGCCGCTGGTGCGGGCGGTGCGGGGCAACCACGAGGAAGCGGCCCTGTCCAACTATCGCAGCATGAGGTGCGTGCTTGTGCCTTTATCAAGCAGTCATGCGTACGGCATGCACCTGTTTGCTCGATGTGGTTGGGCAGGACCGTGGCGCTGTCCAACTGCCTCAGCCTCAAGTGAGGCCGGTCTGGCGGCGCTTGGCAGTTGGTTCTGCAGTGATAATGCTGGGGCGTTGTGACATGGAAGGCGGTGGAAGCAGCCACCCAGTCCTGTGAGCTGCCCACCTCCTTTCCTCTGCCGTCCATGCAGGGCGGGCCAGGTCCCCAAGAACGACCGCTACGAGTGGCTGCAAGGCATCGACTCACAGCTGGCGGCCTACATGGGGCAGCTGCCCCTCACGCTGCGCCTGCCCTCGCACCGCGTCATTGTCGTGGTGAGCAGTGACTGTTGTGGGTGTGATTGGATGGATGGGTGCTGCGGGTTGTGCTCAGTTTGATGCATTGCGGGGTGAGTGACTGCATGGTGGCTGTCTTTGTTGAGGCTCTCTTGTGAGGGTGAGTGGGCAGCCTTGCGGTTGTTGGATGGATGTTGGAGACCTCAATCGCTGCGCGGCTGAGCCAACCGCACTGACCAGTGATGCCGGCTCTGCCGCTCCGCCAACGCACTGACCAGTGATTCCACCTCTGACCCTCTCCCGCCTGCAGCACGCTGGGCTGGTCCCTGGGGTGCGGCTGGCCAACCAGCACATCCTCGATATGGTCACCATGCGCAACTGCGTGGCAATTGAGGTAGAAGGAGGCAAGGGCGGCTCAGCTGCAGGCGGCAGTGCCAGCGGCAACGGGGCGGCGGCGGCGGCAGAGGCGGCTGCGGCGGCAGAGGCGCAGGTGCGTGCTGCTGTGCTGGAAGCAAGCGGTATCCCACTCAGCGGCTCGCTGAGCAGCCTTGACATGGACGATGCCGCGACTGCAGCGGCAGATGGCGGCAGCAGCGGCTGCAGCAGCATTGGTGCTGATGGCGGCGGCGCCAGCGGCAGCAGCGGCGCCAGCGGCAGCAGCAGCAGCGGCGCCAGCGGCAGCAGCAGTCGTGCATCGAGGCCTGCAACTTACACCAACCGGCTGCGGAAAAGCCAGGTGCGGGCACAGTCTGAGGGTCTGGACTGGCGGCAGGCGCTGCTGGCATATGCGCAGCTGGGCGGCACCCGAGGCAGCGCCAGCAAAGCGCCGCGACAGGCGGCTGGCGGCGCCGAAAACGCAGCACCCACACACCAGCAGCAGCAGCAGCAGCAGCAGACGGCGGCGGGCCCTGGGGGCAAGGCCTCAGCGGCGGCAGCAGGGCAGCAGGCTGACGGCCTTGCAGGATCGGCAGCGCAGCAGGGCCCAGCCGCGGCACAGCAGTCTCCACCTGAGCGGCACCCTCGCTTGGTGGGCACTGATAAGCACACCCTGGGTGTGCCCTGGGCACGCGCCTGGTCGGAGTTTCAGCGGGCGGCGCCGCAGCGGCATGCCTGGGTGACGTACAGATGCAGCCATGCTGTGTTTGGCCACGATGCGCGGCGGTGAGTTGCAAGACGGGGGCAGCTCGGCTGAGCTGGGCTGTTTAAAGTTGCTGTGGATGGACGGTTGCAGGCAGGCAGCGCTCGATGTGGCGCTGCATCCCCAGCAGTTTAGCCCCTTTCCAGCGGTGCTTGCGCTTCCCCAACCCGGCCGCCTGTGCTTCCAGCAGCGTGCTCCCCCTGTCTCTGTGGCGTGCTGAACTTGGTTTACTGTTTAACTGCGCTTGGCCTGAACTCGGCGTGCCCTTGCGCTCCACCCCACGCAGGCTGCTGCAGCTGGAGCGCTGCGCAACCGGCCTGGATGGCGGCGTTGTATACGGCAACACTCTCTACTGCCTGCTGCTGCCACCGCTGGGCCCAGACGGCCAGCCGCGGCTAGACCAGGCAGGGGCGCCGCCAGATGCGCAGCAGATCCGGCTGTGCAGCGGCCTGCCGGCTTTCATTGTGGGTGTGCCGGCGCGGCAGGCATATGCCCCCACCGGCTGAGCTGCAAACAAGCATCTGCACGCCTGCCATTTGAGGGCAGTTTGCTATGGATTGCGGCAGCCGTCGAAAGGCCCCGTTCAGGCTGAGCCTGCTGTTGCATCCAGAAAGCTAGCCGGCAGGCAGGCAGGCAGCGCCCGCCGCCCAGCACAGCTGCGTTGTAAACTGGCAGCTGGCTTCGACTGTGAGACAAGGGGCTGCTGCCTGGCCTGTGACGCTCAGAGCCTTGCTGCTCGCTTGCTGCGTGTTTCCAGTGTGTTTCATGCGTTGGCGTGTGCATACGGAAATAATGCTGGGCAAGCATGGGGTATGGTACAGCAGCGGCTGAGCAGGAGAAAGGGATAGGGCGGAAGGGAAGAGCGGGCAGGGAGTTGACCGCAGCATGTTGTGAGAAGGATCGATTCATTCATCATCAAGGCCAATCAGAGCATAGGCAGAGGGAGCAGCAGACGCAGGACATGCAGCGGGAGCCGGGCTTGCCAGGCTGGCAACTAGGGGTGGGGGCCCAACCACAGGCAACTGCGCAGGGGAGGGGCACCTGCTGCGGCGCAAGGCGTGGTTGCGGCATGCGCAGCGTGGTCACAGCATGAGCAGCATGGTTGCAGCATGCACAGCGCGGTCACAGCGCGCGCGGCGGGGTCACAGCGCGCGCAGCGCGCCCAGCTTCTTGAAAATGCCGGTGGCTGAAGCCAGCAGCTTCTCGTGGCCGCCCAGCGAGTGGTACAGGGACATGTCCACCTGCAATGCGTGGTTAGAAGGGGAGTGGAAACCTTCTGGGAGGAGGGGGGGGGCACACATTTGAGGGACCCAGGCGTCATGAGGCAGAGGTGCATGGCGCCCCACGGCAACCGCTTTTGCCGCCAGGAGCTGTCCCAGCCGTCCCAGCCACCACCGCCATCCCAGCGGATGCGATTCAACTGCACGTGACTGGGCGCACCTGCACCGTGGCCTTGCTGCCGGGGGTGTCGCTCTCCCTGATGCGGACTATTTGGGAGCGCAGGATGAGCGGCTCTGCCGGCGGCGTTGTCTCCTTAAATGTCGTCTGCGGCAAGGAGACAAGGATCGGAATGAATTGTATTCAGCCCTGCCTGGGAGCGCAGGATGAGCGGCTCGGCAGGGGGCGTGGTCTCCTTGAATGTCGTCTGCGGCAGAAAAAAAACTGGCAACGGAATCGGCATGCGGCTTGGGTGGCGGCCCGGACAGGGCGGCTGTGCTCGTCAGCACATGTGCGCTGCATGTTGGCATGCCATGTCTCTTACATCTCAAACAACCCACAAGGTTTCATGCGCCCAAGCTGCTTGCGAGCCCCAGACAAGCAGGGCGCACCAGCATCTCATAAGTGAGGGTGAGCGGCGGCTTGGGCAGGGCAGCCTTGTCCATGAGAGCGATTGCGGCCGTCCAGTTGCCGTGGCAGTCGAAGAGGGAGGACACCACACCCCCGTTGATGATGCCTGGGGGTGGTGGGAAAGAAAGCAAGAAGGGAGTTGGAAGCGGTCCATGGGCTGAGTTCACAGTCGCATCATGACACGACGGCAGGCAAGCTGTGCGAGAGACGTGCAATAACAGCCAGAGGAAAGCGTCTGCAACTCCACACATTAGAAACCTGCCTGGAAAAGCGCAGTACTTGGAGCTGAACTCTACCAATGCCTCCCAGGTTTAGAAACTAACCTGGGAATTAATGCACAACGCAAACAAAAAACAAAGCCCACCCGGGAAGGCGCAGTACTTGGGGTCGAGCTCTATCGATGCCTCCAGGCCGCCGGGGATGCGGTACGAGCGCAGCATGAGGCCGTCGGAGGCGGCCGGGCCTGCAAGCGTGCGCGGCGGCAGCAGAACTGGTACTGTGAAGCACAAAGAAACCTTACCCTGCAGGCCAGCACGTTGATTTGCGGGGCGTAGGCCTGCTGCCTCAGCTCAGGGCAGCTTGCAACCGCAGCTGGCGCCGATTATCATCAAGGCAAACAACAGAGGACAGCCCAGGACAGCGCACCGCAGCCCCAGCAGGTGGACTCAGGCGTATACGCTTCCTGCACTGACAGCTCCTCTTCGCTGTCGGGCTCGATGCCGGCCTGTGGTGGTTCAATAACAGGACAAGGTGTCAAGGCATATGGACAGTGAGCTTGCTGCACTGACAGCTGGTCTTGCTGTCGGGCTCGATGCCGGCCTGCGGCAATCGAGTGTGGAAGGACGGTACATTAAAAAATCAGAACGCGGAGCTGCAGACGCAAGCCAGGGAACAGACTCCTCCTACAGCATAGCGCAGCACAGCGCAGCACAGCACAGCGCAGCACAGGCACAGCACAGCACAGCACCGGCACAGCACAGCACAGCACAGCCGCCCTTCCTCACCTCGGTGACCGAGGGGTGCAGCTTGGAATTGCAGGGGTTGACTTGGAAGCCCTATGAGCAATGGAACCAACCAAGAACGGATCAATCATGGACATGCATGCTTGACATTGCGTCAAAGCGGGCCCAGCAGGGGGAAGATATCCGCTGAAGGCGGGGCAGGGCAGGAGCATGAAATTTCAACCCTCTGTCGAGCGGCTGCCGGCGGCTGCGCTGCGCCGAGCGGCGCCTGCCTGCACCATCAGCCAAACAGCCATTCCCCGTCCAGCTCACAGTGGCAAACAGCCCAAACGTCAGGCTGCACAATGCATGCCGCCTACAATGCACCCCAGCAGTGCAGCTTCTGACGGCGCCAGCCACCCGCTCCCGCCCACCTGCTGCCGCAGCACCTCCCACTGCGCGCCCGAGCTGCACCGCCGGCTGCTGTGCGCCATGCCCCGCCAGCCCCAGGGCTGACAGAACGGGCTGCCGCTGCTGCCGCTGCTGCCGCTGCTGCCGGTGCCTGCTGCAGACGGGCCGCCGGGTGCAGCCCACCACGCCGCTGAGCCCACCGCCGCTCGGCAGGCCGCCAGGCCCGCCTCGGCGCCCTGCTGCCGCAGCCCCGCCGCGATCAGCGTGCGGAGCATGGCGCGCCCGCTTGTGTGGGGAGCCGTCCGGCTGGCGGGCGCCCGTTGTTGGGGTCAGTGGGGTTCAAGGCCCCGGCGCTGCCGGCCGTCGTCAAGCCTTCCAGCGGTCGCCCATCAATGCAGGCTTCGTGTCCGCCACGCAGGCGCCCGGGTTTTGGCGGCTGGCCTGCATGGGCGCGCCGGCTCGCCACATCAGCGCCGCCTTGCGAAGCGTGCAAACACGCGATCCAGTGTCGCAGGCATCGACAATTATTTGACGATCGGCCCCACCATGTCCCTGTGCCGGGTGGCGCCGCTGGCCGCTGCTCCCGCCGCCTGCAGCCAGGCAGCCAGGGCACCTGCGGCCCTGCCGCGTGGACTGTGCTTCCGCAGCGCGCCGCAGAGGTGCATCAAGCGGCGGCTGCCGGCAATGCGGCCGCCGGCGGCTGGCGGCGAGGAGGCGGGCGGTAGCGGCGCTGCGGCGGCCGGCGGCATGGAGGATGCCGAGCAGCAGGCGATCCGAGCCGCAGCAGCCCTGGCAGCAGACACATTCCTGCGGGTGATGACTGCAGGGGGAACTGGCCTGCCAGTGTCCCGCTGCGAAGCTCATTGCAGCACAAGCCTGGCATGTCTGCTAGCCAAACCCGGACACCAGGGGTGCCATGCCTGACTTGCCGTCGGCCAGCCAGCCAACTTGTGTGCTTGCCCATATACCTCTCCCTCTCGTCCGCAGGATGAGATCACGGTAGGCGTCGGCACGGGGCCCGCAGTTAATGCGCTGCTGGAGGAAATCGCGGCGCGGCAGGTGCGCTCTGCCGCTGACTTGTGGGTCGCCAGCGAGCTCATCCACCGTCCCCTCTTTGTGCCAATCACACACAAGCGCCGCTACCACCCTGCCCTTCGCAGGATGTCGGCAAGCTGAGGGGCCTCAAGTGCGTGCCTGCCAGCGACGTGGCGGCCAGCGAGGCAGCATTCCATGGCGTGCCGCTGACCGCGCTGCAGGTGCGCTGTGGGCGGATGGTGCTCACCGCTAATACTGCGGGCGGTATGGCTCCAGGCAGGCAGTGTGGTCCGGCCTGCAGGGCAGTTCTATGTGACGATCCTGCTCGACAAGTCTGCTGCGCAGGAGGGCCAGCGGCTCGAGTTCTTCTTCGAGGCAGCTGATGAGCTGGCAGCAGACGCAGAGGGCACCCTGGCCTTCATCATTGGCCGGCAACACGTGCCGCAGGTGGGGGGGTTGTTGCCAATTTCGCATGATACTCAGTGCTGCTGTTTGCACTTGGCAGCAGATGCGGAGGCAGCCACCTTTCTGCAGTCGCCCTGCTCGCCCTTCCTCCCCCGCTACACCCACAGCTGCAGCTGCACCGCTTATTGCAGCAGGCCGCCACAATTCTCTGCCTTGCCTGCCTCTCCCACCCTGCTCCCCTGCAGCCGCAGCTGCACCGCACTCGGGAGCTTGCAGCGGCGGCCACCACCAATGTTGTGCTGGCGCAAGCGGCTGTGGTGGTGCCACGGCTGGGGGGCAGCCTGTGCGTGGCAGTTGAGGTGCGTTGGTGTGTGGGTTTGGGTGGGTGGGTGGCTGGCTGGTAGATGAGTAGATGGTTTATGCAGTAGCTCTGCCTCCAGCTGCACCAACTGCATTGTTGCAACTCTTGCAGGAGGAGGGCTGGGAGGAGAGCGGGGAGGAACTGGACGACATTTTCCTTGGAGACGCCGAGCTGTGGCGGTGAGTGTGGTGTGCTCTATCATTGCTATTCAGCCGTCTAGGCCATTTCACCCTGGAGCTGTGGCGGTGGGAAGAAATTTGGGCCTGAGGCGCGGGGGGTGATGGAATCGCACAGAGGCTGCCGGACTGCTCGCTGTGCTATCTACGCCCTGTCACGACACCTCCACTTGTGCAATCCATCCAACGGAGGAGGGCACTGGTCCCTATGGCGGCGGCGACTGCCCGTCCACCTCAACTGCTGAAGTGCTTACCACCAAGCGCCTGTTGAGCCTTCCTTTCCGCAGGCGGTCAACGGAGGAGGGGGCGGGGCCCCGGGGCGGCGACAGCCCTTACGTGTCACCCGAGGGCCACGCACTCATCGACATCCGCTTCTGTGAGTCGTTTGCTCCTCTTCTTCGATGCCATGTGCCTCTTCTTCAGTGCATATTACATGAGGACTTTTGGCTGCCAGCCGGCCAGCGGTGCATGCCGCGCCTCTGCTGCTTTGCGGCGCAGCAAGCCTCAGACTGCGTTGTGCTGCTTCGGCGGCAATGCAGGCTGCCCTCCTGGCCTGCTCCTTGCACAACAGCCCGTGCAAGCCGCCTTGCCTTGCTGTTGTAGACGAAGGACTGAAGCTGTTTGGTGAAGACGCTGATTACGGAGCCATTGCCCGGGAGATTGAGGGCGTGCCGGGGGTGGTGGCGCACGGGCTGGTGAGAGGCTTTCTTTGCCTGCACTTGCTGTTGAAATTTCTTAATTCAGTGTTGGGTGCGGAGCGATCGCTCGAGAGATTGAGGGCGTGCCGGGGGTGGCGGCACATGGGCTGTTGAGAGTCGTGTCCTTCCTACTGCTGACGTGTTTGGTGCAAAGGTGTAGAGTGCTGCGGGGGCACATCTCTGGTACATCTCTGCACAAGTCGCTGAGCATGCCCCGCAGTGGCCCCTGTTTTGCTGCCGTCCTGCGCATAACCTCACTGCCCTTGCGTCATTGCTCACCGTGCCCTTGCCACCCGCAGATGGCCAACATTGCGGCAGCCGCCATTGTGGCTGGGAGGGACAGAGAGGCGCCCCGCCTCATGTGGCGCGGCGAAGCAGCGGGCGAAGATACCGCAGCGTAACCTGCCGCAGCAACAGTTGTAGCGGCGGCGGCCCTGTTTGCCTGCAGGCAGCGCCGCATACCCGCCCGCTGCGACACCATTGGCATATCTGCCAATCAGGGCAGCTTCCCTTGCATTCTCACACAACTCAACCCAACTAAGCTTGCTCCCTGCTGCTGTTCCCTCTGCCCAATCCTCTTGATTTGTCTGCCTTCTGATTCCATCTGTGCATGTCTGAAATTTACAGAGCAATGTGCTCCCACAGGAGCAATCGTTGTGGCACAGCAGGCCACAGCGCGTCACAGCATGATGCAGCAGGAGCAGAGCGATGTGCTCGCAACTGAGAAGTCACTCAGCACAGCAGGCTGCAGCGTGGTCAGCGTGGTCACAGCGTGGTCACAGCACGTCACAGCATGATGCCGCCGCCAACCATTGCATTCATTGCTGCGGGTAGGAGAATGGGGCAGAGGAAAGAGCACCTGTTGGGGTAGGGCATGCACCGCGCGGAGAGAGCGGCTGCGAACCGGCGATTGGAGGGTGTGCAGCCGGGGTGTGCGGCAACGGCCGGGGTGCATGCATGCAGGCACGGCCTCTGGAAGGGGCAGGCACCCACAACAGGTCTAGCTGCTGCCGCCTTCCGCGTCGCTAGCACCCTTTATAGGCACAAGTCTATACCGCACCGTGACGCGGTCGGGCAGCCCAGCCATGCCATCCTCAAGCACAGTTGCATACAGATGAAACAGTTAAACTCACAGTTGAACTCCACGAGGTCGGTGTAGATGCACAGCAGCGCGGCCACCAGCGCGGGGTCTGCGCGGGGTGGGCAGAACAAAACAGAGGTGGGACAGTTGCAGCCGACACACATGTACAATCTTAAAGCGTGCGTAAGCACAGCAGCGCGACGACGAGCGCAGGGTCTGCGGGGGTGGGCGGGCAATCAGACGGGCACTTAGTTCAGGCACGCTGAACCATCCCAGCGCCCAGCATGCGACAACATGCTTTGCACTGAGGCATACCGTACTGCAACAGGGCTGCGGCAGGGGCGGCGTGGAGGGACCGGGAACGCGCAAGGGCAACAGAAGGAATGGGCAGGAGGCACACCTGCGCCGGGCGCCAGCGCCACGCCGCTGCACTGCTTACACACAGGCATGCAAGTACAAGACCTTATCCGTACCTGCGCCGGGCGCCAGCGCCACGCTGTAGCTCCAGTTCTGTATCAGCGTGCTGATCATGCCGATCACCACGTTCTGGCCGTATGCCGCCTCAGCCAGCGGCGTCTCCTGGGCCTCGCCCTTGCCCGCCGCCTGCCACATGGCCACCCTGCAAAATGGCGGATTGGGTAGCGGTGCAGGGTGCAGCCACGTCAGCTCAAGGTAGCGTGTGGCAGCTAGTGGGATCTCCTGGTCCTTGCTCGTGCCCGCCGCCTGCCACATGGCCACCCTGCAGGCGGGCAGAAGGGGTGGCCGGCAGCGTGGGATGTGCAGCCATGTGCAGCCATGTGCAGCCATGTTAGGCCATGGGCAGCCTGGCAGAGTGCGCGGCCTTGGGCTACTGCACAGAGGGCCCATTCCTGCTGCTCCCATTCCTGCTTATATCAGATCCCAGTTCACATGGCACCCACCTGGAGAGGTCGTTGAAGTTGGGCGTAACTGTCAGGGTCTCGCGGCGCCCTGGAAACGCCGCCTCCACCGCAATTTTGGCCAGCCCGGGGTTGGTCTTTGTTTTGCACAGCTCCGCACCGCTTTTGGCGCACGCGATGGTCCACTTGGCTCGCGAGAGGGGGCTCTTTTTGCAGCGCAGCAGCGGCGCGCCTGATGCGTCGCTCAGTACTTTGCTGCCGCTGAAGATCCCCTCCTTGTTCACCACCCTGCCAGTTGGAGGGGGTAAGCGGAATCAAGCAACGATTTGCCCTGATTATAGAACAGCAAGTCCCAGCCGGCAAAGTTTTATGGCAGCGTCCTCAGCGGCCCAGCACCCACTTGAACACTGCAAGCGCTCGTATAGGGAGTGCCGAGCGACAATGCAGGATTGGGCAGGCCACACTCACTTGAACGCCAGCGTGCCGTCCGGCGCATAGAACAGACTCTCGTTGCTGTTAAAACTGGTGTTGTTTGTGGTCATGTACCTGCAGAGACCAAACAACAACATGCGTTTGAGTGTGGAGCACACAGAAGACAGAGTGTTGAGGCTGGTGTTGTTGGCTGTCATGTACGTGCAGCAGCTTGCAGCAGGGCGAATCTTAAACAACCAGAATGGTCTGAGCACTGCTTGCGTGCGGCAGCCAGCGAGCCTGGCTGGTGTGCAACGGGTTGCCCCCGCCCAGCAGCGGCATGCGCATGCATGGCGTGAGTACATGCGCTGCAGCACCCGCTCAGCTGCAAAGCTCACAGGTACTGAACAGCCGAGCTTGTAGGCACTGATGTGACTGTCACCAGCGGTGGGAGTGAGCCGCTCCATGTGGCGGCCTCGCCCAATGTGCGAGGCATGGCGGCTGGGCGGAGAGCGGCCGGCGGGAGGCCGGCGGCAGGAGCGGCGGCGGCGGCGGCGGTAGGGGCCTTGCGCCTGATGTTCTCTTTTCAACCGCTTCAGCCGCTGTTTTCAGTCGCTCGGCGCCCGCTGGCTGGCTCGGACACGTGCAAAAGCACTCGACCAGCCGGAGGGTTTGCGCAGGGTGCGTATTGTGGGCCCGCGCGCTGCGATGGAGTTTCACAGATGATTGTGAGCGCGTTGCAAGTGCGATGCAATCGCAGCGGCATGTGCTGGAAGATGCCTTGCCGACGGGCGGGAGGGCGGCGCAGAGGGCGGCAGCAGCGTGGTTGTCGGAGGTGCCGTTGCAACTGAACAGAGCTGAGGCAGTGCTGTATTACAGGATTGGAATCTGAAGTGGAGCAGGAGAAGCCGAATGAAATGGGGTGCAGTTGCGAGAGGAAACGCTCAGGATTCGTATAATGCAAAAATGGGGAGCGGCAGGAGGCTGCCGGGCGCACAAGGCTGCGGCTCACACCCAGCCGCCTGCCGCTGCTTGCCACGGCACATAACCAGCGCTTATGTGCGCTAGCTTGGTCGCCACAGCCAGACGGTTGAATGCTGCCTCACGACCTGTCCCGCACAGCAGACAGCAGCGCATTGTAACCCTCGTCAATGCCCGGCAGCCGCGGTGCCTTTCCGAGGTCGCACAGCACGCGGTGCGCGCAGCCAAAGCCGGAGAACACGACTGCGAGGCAAGGAGGAGAGGGTGGAAGGCAGGAGCTGAGACAGAGAGGTAGGAAAGTGCTTCGCCCGGGTGGCACAGCACGCGGTGCGTGCAGCCAGTTCCAGAAAAGACGCAAGGCAGGTTGGACGGGGTGGGAGGCATGGTTGCAGCGGTTGCAGCGTCAGAAGGCACTCGGCACGTGTCAGACCTGCACAACCACATCCCACAGCCAGGCTGCAAGGCAGGAAAGGAGGCCCTCCCAGCGCACCTGCGTTCACGCCCTGCCCCGGGAAGGTCGAGTCTCCCACGCAATAGAGCCCCTTGATGGCGGTGCGGTTGAAGGGCATGGACAGCATGCCCAGCGGGCGGCGCGAGGGGATGGGGCCGTAGCTGTACAGGGAAAGCAGGGAGCAGTAACACAGGTAATTGAGAGACGAGGCCAGCAATTGGCAGTTTGCACTGAAAGCGTGCCCAGCGGGTGGCGCGAGGGGATCGGGCCGTAGCTGCGGCAGCAATTAGGAGGCAGGGAGGGAAAAAGTTTAGCAAGCAGTGGTTTGAGATTGGAAGGACAGGGTGAGCGTGCCCATGTGGCGGTGCGAGGGGATGGGGCCGTAGCCGCGGCAGCGAGCATCAGATAGGGGCAGCGTTGGCCAAATAGCTGAAGGCAGCTTCTGCTCATGACAGCACCGCAGGCACCAGCAAGCGGTGGCAGCAAACGAGGGAAGCCGAGGCCAATAATATTTAGCTTTGCAATCCTAGCCTTGCCTGCCGTCTGTTCGGTTGAGGAAACGGCGGTGCGTGCGTGGCGTGCCAACCTCCCTGCACAGCGGCATAGCAGGCACAGCAGGCACGGCGTGCGGTTAACCACTGATCGCAAATCGCAAGGCCAGGCAGGCAGGCAGGCAGGCAGGCAGGCGGCACCAGGAAACACACAAGTGCAGCTCTCACCGTAAGCCCCTTCTGTTTGCAGCCCGCTGCCCACCTGAATATTGTGCCTGCCTTGAGGCCCGGGAAGACCTTCTCTAGCCGCGCCACAATGGCGTCTGCCACCTGCGCAGCACGAGGAGAGGAAACGATTGCTATTTGTCAAGCAATGCCATTGTAGAGTGTCTGAAGCAGGCCACATTGGCGTCCGCCAACTGTGCAGCACTAGGAGAGGTGATGGCAGCAAATCAAGCATTTCCACCTGGTGCGTCGTCTCTGTGTACATCTGCAGCCAACAAGCCCCCTAGCAGGCTGCTGTGCCCACCGCCTCCTTCTTCCTCTCATACTCCGCCCGCTCCCACCTTTCACTTTTCAATTGAATTTCCAATTGGCTAACAACCTGAACAGGGCACACGCACCTCCTCCTTCTTCTTCTCATAGTCCGCCCGCTCCAGCCCGCTCCAGTTGTCGATCCAGTCGGGCCTGCGTGGGGGGTGCAACCAATTCGGCCGGATGAAGCGGCAGGACATCATACTTCTGCTTGGTTCAGCCCGCTCAAGTTGTCAGTCCAGTCGGGCCTGCAGGGCAGGTGGAGCCAGCTTGGGGGAGGGTTGGCCCAACGGTGACCAAGCAGGTGCATCGACCCTCCAGCCCACTCCAGGTGTCAATCCAGTCGGGCCGGCCAGGGGGAGGCGCCGGGCAGAGTGGAAAGAAGCGCAAGAGGGTAAGCAGCTGAGCTGGGCTGAGTGAACACGGTGCGCAACTGGAGGCGGACAGCATCCGGCAGATAACCAGAGCAGGCTCACGTCAAGGCGTGGAAGGTGCTGGTGCTGCCCTCGGGGCACATTAGCCCTCAAACAGCATTCCCGGCAATGATAAATAGCCCAACCAGAACAGGCTCACGTGAAGGCGTGGAAGGTGTGGGTGCCCTCGGGACACATTAGCCCCTAAACAAGCTCAAACAGCATTCCCGGCAATGATACATAGACCAGTTTACTCACGTGAAGGCGTGGAAGGTGTGGGTGCCCTCGGGGCACAGCGAGGGGTCGAGGAGCGAGGGGATGCTCACAAACAGCGTGCCGTAGGGCTCCTGGGGGAGAGAACAAAGGCAGCAAGGATCTGTGGGCGCGAGGGGCACAGCAGCGTGCAATCACGGCAGCCGTGGCGCTTCTGCAGCGCACTACACAGTCAGCACAACCATGTTGTGAAGTGTCCACCTCACCTCCATCTTGTCCCAGTCCTCCACAATGATCTGGTGGCACTCTGCAGCAAGGCAAGGAGCGGAACGGCTGGCTGCTGAGCGTGGTGTGAAAGTGCACCAGCTCGGCTGCCCTTGCACGCATGCATGATTGCAGCTTGCCACAGTCTAATCGCACTGCAAGCGCACCCGACCCGGGCGGCAGCACGTCGGCCTTGATGCCGATGTGAATGGACAGGAAGGAGGGCGCCTTCTTGTAGCGATTCCGGAACAGTCGCTCTGCGGAAAAGCAATAAGGGAGGTGGGGCGAATTCAGCCAGCTGAACAAGCACAACCAAGAATGGCCGCAGGTAGGTAGGAAGGCGCCTTCTTGTGGCGCTGCCAAAACAAACGCTCTGTGGAGACAGCTGAGAACAAAATCAGGTCGGATCTGGAGCAGAATTGGCCTGTCCAAAGCGGAAAGCGGAACAGCACTGCTACAGCCAACCAGCAGCCGTTCCGAGCGAGGTTATTGGGGGAAAAAACTGCGCCCACCTGACTCGGGCAGCTTGTCCTCGCCAATCATGCCCTCGAAAGTATCCCACCGCGTTGCATTGCTGACCACCGTCTTGCCCCTGCAGCGACAGTTGGCTTGGTTTGGAGGTCACAGACTGGCGCCCACTTGTGGTTATGGGCCTCAAACGTGTCCCACTTGCACACTGCCCTGCTCTGCACCGCCACGCTGCGTGCTCTAACAGTCTGGCAAGCCCCACCTGTACACCCGGCCGTCTGCCAGCCGCACGCCCACCGCCCGCGCCTCCTCGCCGCTGCCCTCCACCAAAATTTCCTGCACAGACAATGGGGTGGGAAGAGGTTGCTGGCTACACGTGGGTGCATGTGGATTACAATCAGGGGGCGCTGCCCTCGACCAGAGTTTCCTGCAGACTTTCGTGCAGACAAGAGGAGTTGATGATGAATGGGCCAGGCTTCAAAAAGGCGTCAGACGCTGCTGCCCTCAACAAGGATCTAGCTTTTGCAAAAGGGGAGGGTTGGTGGCGTGGGCATCCCGGCAAGTGCCCTGTAGCTTGCAAGACATGGAGCGGCTGGCCGTATCTCTGATGCAGCACTACCAACCCGTGAAACAACCTAACCGCACCTTGACATTGCACTTGTACTCCACAAAGCTGCCGTGCTCCTCAATACAGCACTTTCAGTGGATGGTTACGAAATGAATCAGCGCACCTTGACATTGCACTTGTACTCCACAAAGCTGCCGCGCTCCTCAATACGGCACTTTCAATGGATGGTTTACGTGAACCGGAATGAATCAGCCCACCTTCACATTGCACTTGTACTCCACATAGCTGCCGTGCTCCTGGATGCCCTCCGCCATGGCCTCGGGAATGGCGCCCACGCCGCCAATCTGCAGTGAAAGAACAAACCGCTCAGATTGATACAACAAGACACATCTGGTGCACGAGGTGCTGAAAGCAAGGCCTCCAGAATGGCACCCACGCCGTCCACCTGCAGGCTTTCCAGCAATCGCCAGGTTGGTGACGCACGGTTTGGTGCAAGGGCATGATGCGTTGGGCAGGCGAGCCTCGCTTTTGGCTTCCCGCACACACCGGGTAGTTGATGCCGCCAAAGTGGCGGTCGCATAAGCCACCCGCCCCGCGCTGGGTTTTGCAGCACACGCTGATCAAACTGCCCCCCCATGCTTGCACTCACCGGATAGTTGATGCCGCCAAAGTGGCGGTCGCAAAACCGCAAGGTTAGCCTCACACTGGCGTTTGCAAAGCACCGCTCCAAACACATCCTTCCTGCACTCTGGAAGCCACCCTCTTTTTCTTACGCCCTCGCAGCCATCGCTGCCTCTCACCGGGTAGTTGATGCCGCCAAAGTGGCGGTCGCATAAGCCACCCGCCCCGCGCTGGGTTTTGCAGCACACGCTGATCAAACTGCCCCCCATGCCTGCACTCACCGGGTAGTTGATGCCGCCAAAGTGGCGGTCGCAAAAGACCATGCCAGCATTGATGAGCGGCGTGAGGTCGGCCGGCACCGTGGACCTACGGGCAGGTGAGGAGGAGCAGAGGTTGAGTTGGCAAAGGGTTGCGGCATGTGGAAGCATTGGGTGCAGGGTGCACAGGTCGTGTGGTCCTCCATCTGTCTTTAGGATCAGGCAAGGCCGCAGCAACAGTTAGCTGCACCCGTCCACCGGCACAAATCCTCCGCCGGACAGGCGTCTGCTGGCACGCTCTAATCTCTGTGCACATGCACTCACCAGAGGAAGCACTCCAGGTCCACAAAGCGCAGCAGCTCGGGGTCCTGCAGGGAGTAAGCGGGTTACGGGTTAGCATTTTAGGGCATCTACCGACTGTGCAACAGCCAGAAAGGAGGGCCATGCAAGCTGCGCAGCAGCTCGGGGCCCTGCGGTGGACAGAGCGGTTGCACTTTGGTTCAACGCCCTTTGCGCAGAGCCGCGGCATCTTGGGGCCGTGCAGCAGCCAGAAAGGCAGGCGCCTATAGGTTGCGGGGCAGTTGCAAGCAATCCCAACCAGGCAACGCAACCAAGAGTCTTGCCTTGATGAGGCGGCGCGCCACGTCGCCGGTTTTGGATGCCACGAACGAGGCGAGAGTGAGGCAGGCCAGCGGGTGCGCGGCAAACTGCTCCAGCAGGTAGCGCGGCTCCTCCAGCGACTTGAGCTCCAAAGTATTGAGGGCGTTAAACACCTGCATGGAGGCCCAAGCAGGGGAGAGGGGAATAGGAGGTTGCAAACTGTTCAAGCAGGTAGCGCGGCTCCTCCAGCGACTTCAGCTCCAGGGTGTTGAGGGCGTTGAACACCTGGCGAGAAATGGTGGGTGGGTAGGTGGGCGGGCGGGCGGGTCATGCAATCTTGGTCAGACTCGCACCGCACCTTCCGGAACAGAATATCTCAGTTTCGTTCCAACCAGCCATCAACCCACCTTCCAGAACTCATCATACAGCGCGCGGATGCCCTCCTTTTCGTGCGGGAACAGGGCGGTGAGGTCGGCAATGAACCGCTCGTAGTCGCGCCACACCTTCACCTGCCAGCCCTGTAAGAATAGATAGGAGACGTGGCATGCAGACAGAGTGAGCAACGAGTCTGTGTGCTGAGCCAGTGAGGTCGGCAATAAACCGCTCGTGGTCGCGCCACACCTTGACCTGCCAGCCCTGCAGCAGAGACAGGGGCGGTTGGCATGCGATGCTATTCTTCAGTATGATTGATGCAGGCGGCGGAGTGAGCAATGTGGCTCAGTCACCGACAATTGAGTGCGCATATCAGGAGTGCTGCTCTGACGGTCGCAAGAGCAGCGCGGCACAGGGGACGGCAGCAGCAGTTGTAGGCATGCACGCACGCAGGCAGGCACACGCACGTTTGGGTGCCGCTCCGAGGGCGGCAGGTGGTAGTGGATTTGTGTGGGGTCGGGCACCGTCTCCAGCCGCTTGCCTGCGGCAAGGACAGGAACGCCAGGGCAAAGTTTGCCACAACAGGCAAGCTGCGAATGTGGGAAGCAAATCTGCGAGGGGCAAAGTCTCCAGCCGCTTGCCTGCAGGTGTGCAGAACAGACAGCAGCGCATGAAGACTCAGCCGCTGCATGCGGGCCGAGCAGCACTGACCAATAAGATTAGCACAGCAGCATCTGCTGCGGCTGCACAGAGCATGTGTTGCCTCCCATGCCTGCTTTGTGAGATAGCTGCCTCTCCCCACGCACCCACGGACGCCAGTGCGCGCGTCATCAGGTTGGTGGTGCCCTTGTCGCCAAACCCAAACATCATGGAGCTGCGCCGTGGTGTGCAAGAGAGAGTGGAGGAGTGTTGAGAGGCAGCGATAAGCAGGCAGGGGGTTGGGCAGCAGGCCACTAACGAGGGATCTGAGGGATCTGAGGGAGACGAGGGAGACGAGGACTGGCATGGGCGGTGCTGTGGCGATTGCGATGCACCAGCACGCGTGGAGGTGGGTTGAGGCTCGTCCACCCACAGGCCATCCTTACAGCATGCTGCAAGTGAGTAACGTCCCTTCTGCAACTGCACCATGCGCCAGGCCCAAGCCGCACCTGCCCACATCAAACGTGAAGCCGTTGCGCTCAAAGTGCGCTGCAGAGCCGCCGGGAATGATGTACCTGCACCCACCAAGCGAATAGTGATGTCGTCCACAGCAGCGCATGTTACGCGCAGCAGCAGCAGCGGCGGCGGCGGCAGCAGCGGAAAAAGCAGCAACATGGCAGGTGCAATCACGGCGCCTGCCATAGAAACGAGGGGCGCAGGCCATGGGGAGCTGCACAGCAAGCTTGCTTGTCCTCAATAGAAACCGGCTGCCACAGACGACCTGCTCCAGCCTGAGCGCTGTGCAGCTTCAAACAAAAACCCACAGCAACCCTGGCCTGCACCCAGCTTTATGCAAAAGCCTCGCAAACACCACACAACCAAACATCCACCCACTCACTTCTCCAGCACCACCACCTTGGCGCCCTTGGAGGCCATCTGCGCCGCCGTGGACAGCCCGCCCATGCCGCTGCCAATGATGACCGCATCATACTCGATGTCGGTGGGCGCAGAGGGCCGGGCCGGCGCCTCTGTGGCCGCCGCCGCAGGGGTGCGGGGGCGAGGCGCCGCCGCCGCCCGGCGCCACCCTGCCGGGCGGGCGGGCCGGCTGACAGGCCGGCCTGCTGGGCTGCCGCATGCCTTCTGGTGGCGGATTGCGGCGCGCCGGGGCGCGGCGGGCGCCACAGGCGCGGAGCGAGACGCTAGAGCGCCTGCCATGAGCGCTGTGCGGTCCGGCGGGTGCAGAAATCGATCAAGGATACTGGTGAGTGGCAATGCGCGTGTTTGCGCCGCGAAAGCTGGTCCTGCCATCTCAGCTGCATGCGAAGGTCGGGTGGAGCTCCGCTGCCCGCGATCATTGCGGCACAAGATCCAGCATCACTGGAACTTTCGCTTGCACTGGACAGCAGGGACGGCGCCGTCGGAGCCACCCGACCCAACAGCCTCTTGCAGCGCGGGTGAGCCCTCCGGCATCCCCAGCACGTTCCGCAGTAGCGCCACATCGAAGAGCGCGATCGGTTGAGCCCGCTGCCGCCGCCCTGCTGCCGCAGAGGAATGGACGGGCTGGAGGGGAGCCCTGCGGCGGCCCCTGAGGCGCCCCAGCAGCAGCCAGCATCCCCGCAGTCACCTCCCGCCGCCGACGAGGTCCAGGCGGCTGCCGCCGCAGACGCGGCCCTTCCCGCCGAGCCGCTGCCCGTGGGCACCGCGGCCTCGCCTGCCGGCTCGCCGGCCCAGGCGGGCGATGGCGAGGACCATGTGCGCACCATCTCGCGCCAGCTGAGCCGCCTGTCCATCCCTGAGCCGGAGGAGGACGAGGAGGGGGCGTCGCCCGACCGCGCCGCCGCTCTGGCGGGCCTGGAAGAGCTGCCGGCGCAACCGTCGCCCAATTTCTTGCCGGTGCGGCAGCAGGGGAGCCTGCGCATGCTGCTGGGCTCTATCGCACAGCACAGCATGTGCGGTGCGTGCCAATGATTTCCCTCGCTGCAGCGCAGCCATGTATCCAGGCAAATCGGCCTGTTCGCCCGCAACATGTGCCCGCTACCCACGCTTGACGGTACCGACCCGCCCACCCGCCCCTTGCACCAGACCAACGAGCCCTCCCCGGAGCTGTTTGAGCGCCTGGCGGCAGCCTCGCCCATGGCGGGTGCTGGCCCGGTGGTGGCGCCAGCCGAGGGCTACTACCCTCGCTCCAAGAGCGTCAGCCCGGTGCAGAAGAAGATTCGGGAGCTGGAGGTGGGTGGGTGCTGAAGGGGTGCTGAGACCGAGTTTGTGCTGCTGAATGGTATGGTGCTTGGACTTGTGAAGCATTGATGGATGGCGCAGCTCGACGTTGCCATGGAGTAGCTCGGTAGCTGGAGGTGGTGCTGGGCGCTGCTGGGGGTGGCTGCGCTCGCTGCTATCCAGCACAGCGTTTGCGCTGATCGCGCTGCCCCTGCTGCCGTGCTGTGCTGTGCTGTGCAGGCGGAGGCGTGGGGCGGCATCCCCTTTGACCCCAAGCCCACGCCCTCCCGCCTGGAGCGAGAGCTGGGCTTCACAGACTTCCGGTGAGCGCCTTACAGCTTCTTCTCCACTAGTATAAAGTGGGCGCATTACAGCTTCTTCTCCACTAGTATAAAGTGGGCGCCTTACTGCTGTGCAGCAGCAGCTTGCTGTGCAGTTTTGCACTGCCTTCCTGCTGTGCAGCAGCAGTTGCGTGGACAGCTGCCATGCCCCAGCGGGTGGGCCGCCTGCGCTGCCTCTAGGAAGCTGGCGGCTGCCTCGGCAGTTTGGGACCGCATGAAGCCATGCGTCACAAACAGCATCTGGTTGCGATGCTGCATACAGCACAGTATGCGTAGCTTGCTGCAGCCGTAGTCTGCCACCTTACAGTTACCACTCTTTGCCTGGGCAGGCGCAACGAGCAGAGCACGTCGGGCCGTGCCTCGCGTACCAGCGGCGATGCAGCAGCTGCCCTGGCCCGCAGCTCCGACAGCGGCTCCCCTGCCAAGTCGCCCAGGAGGGGCAGCAGCCAGGTGGGGCATTGGGGCAGCAAGGGGAATTGAGAGCGCAGACCGGCTGGGCGGGGGTCGCAGCACATGCTGCTACAGCTAGCGTGTGCTGTTTGCAGCTACAGTGTGCCGCGTGAATTGCTTGCTAGTTCGCAGCTCAAGCGCTCGCACTTGAGCTCACTGTGCATGACATGTCATTTTCTCACCTGGGCTCCTTGCCCCGCTGCAGGAGGAGGCGCACTCCCCTGGCCCCACCCCAGAGGCGCTCAGCGAAATGCTGGCCAAGCATGCTGAGAAGCAGAAGCGGCTGCGGGAGAAGGCGGCCGCGCAGGCTGCCGAGCGCTCGCCGGCACCGCCCGCCTCCTCGCAGGGTGCGCCTGCTGCGTGCCGGCTTGCTGCTGCTTGCATTGCTGTCGCTTGCATTGCTGTGCGAGTGATGGAATTGGACAGTGGCTGTCCTGCCGTCTGACGTTGCTGCTGCTGCCGCCTGAGAGCTCCTAGCTGCTTGGCACGTTTGCTCACCACTCCTTCACTCACAACTCTCAAGCTCCCTCTGCCCCTGCAGCGCTGATCGAGCAGCAGGCAGAGGCGTGGGGTGGCGAGTCGCTGGATGCTGTGATCGTGCCCAGCAAGAGCCGGCTGCAGCAGGAGAAGGAGGAGGCAGCGGCGCGGCGGGCGGCAGAGGAGGCAGAGCAGCAGCGGCTGCGGGAGCAGCACGCGGCGGCAGTGGCGGCTGCGGCCCAGCAGGCCGCCTGGCCGGGGGAGGCGGCAGATGAGCAGGCACCTGAGGTGGCAGCGGAGGAGTCGCTCGAGGCAGCAGAAGCTGCTGAGCTGGCAGCTGAGGAGAGCAGCGAGGGTGCAGCAGAGGTGGCAGAGGGCGATGCAGACGACCCCTTTGCCGGCATGTCTTTGGAGGAGCTGGAGGCTGCCCTGGCCGAGGCAGAGGCAGCTGCTGCCGCAGCAGCAGCTGCTGCAGCGGGTGGCGACGAGAGCTACGTGACAGCCTCGGCTGCCTTTGGCGGCGCCGCGCTGGGCGACAGCCTGCGGCTGCACAAGAGCGCTCTGGAGCGGGCGCGCGAGGCGGCGCTTGCGGAAAACGCGCCCCGTGTGTCAGCCCGCTCGCATCTCAGCGCCCGCGGCGAGGCAGAGGGGGAGCCCGGCCTAGACAGCCTGCGCATCCACATCAGCGCGCTGCAGCGGGCGCGCGAGGCGGCGCTGGCGGAGGCAGCGCCCCGTGTGTCGGCTCGCTCCGCGCTCACCAGCGCCCGTGGAGAGGGGGAGCCCAGCCTGGAGGATAGCCTGCGCGTCCACATCAGCGCGCTGCAGCGGGCGCGGGATGCGGCGCTGGCGGCAGGTGCGCCCCGTATATCGGCGCGCAGTGCACGCACCACGCACGACGGCGAGCAGCCCAGCCTGGGGGACAGCCTGTTGGTGCACCGCAGCGCTCTGGAGCGGGCGCGGGAGGCGGCGCTGGCAGAAGCGGCGCCCCGTGTCTCCGCCCGCTCAGCCCGCACCTCAGCTGCCGGCGACCAGCCTGCCCTAGAGGACAGCCTGATGGTGCACAAGAGCCGGCTGGAGAAGGAGCGGGAGGCAGCCCTGGCAGAGGCGGCGCCGCGTGTGTCTGCCCGTGGCTCCCGCCCCACCAGCGCCGCCGAGGAGGTGCCCAGCCTGGGGGACAGCCTGTTGGTGCACAAGAGCCGGCTGGAGAAGGACCGTGAGGTGGCGCTGGCAGCCAATGCGCCGCGCAGCGTGAGCCTGTCGGCGGATGCCTCCTCCCGCCGCTCCACGGCTGGGGCGGAGGGGCCCAGCTTTGAAGAGGTGAGTGCTGGTGCAGGGTGCGGGGTGTAGGGCTGGGGATTGTGCAGTTGCTGCTCGGTAGGGTTAAAGTTGATGGGGGAGTGCAGTTGTAGCTGTTGCTGCGGCGTGTGCCCAGCAGCTTTGAGGAGGTGGGTTTGCTGCTGGTGCAGGGCAGGGATATGGGGTAGTGCATTTGCTGTTGAATATGGTGAGGGTTGGGCTGGGGGTTGTGCAGCTGTAGCTGTTGCTGCACAGTGTTTGGCAGAGCCAGAGCGCCGGATGAAATTGGGCTCCTGGCGTGCCTGCTTCGCCACACCTGCCGTCCTTGCAACAACTGCGGCAGCAGCGTGCTGCTGGTGACCCGCAAGCCTTGGAGCGGCAAGCCTGCATCATCATCATCAGCAGCAGCAAACACATGCACTGCCATCCGCTCCCCTTACCTGCAGGCCTTCGGCACCAAGCACCTGAGCAAGCTGGAGCGAGAGAAGCTGGCCTTCAAGGCAGCAGAAGAAGCGGCGCTGGCCAGCGGCGGCAGCAGTGCAGCGGCCAGCCGGCGCAGCACGGCGGAGGGCGGGCCCAGCCTGGACCAGGTGGGGGTTGGGTGGTGCGGCTGGTTGCGAGCAGGCAGCTGTGGCTGGCGGTTGATGTAGGAGCAGGCAGCTGTGGCAGGGCTGTCACGCTGGTCGGCGTGCCTCGTGCTGTGCAGCAGGCATGGCTTGGGCAGGGTTGTGCAGCCACACCCATGGCCAGTTGACTTCCTGCGCCTGTGCTCGTGCCCACGACCTGCATTTCAAGTGCTTCATTGTGTGCCCTTGCAGGCGCTGGGCAAGCCGCGGCTGTCGGCCCTGGAGCGAGCCAAACTTGAGGCCAAGCTGCAGGCCGAGGCGGCGGCCGCTGCCGCGGACAACCGCAACGGCGGCGGCGCTGCTGCGCCTGCTGTGCCGTCCTTGGACGCTGCCCTGGCGCCGCCCCGCAAGACCAAGCTGCAGCTGGAAAAGGAGGCAGCTGCAGCAGCAGAGAAGGCGCGGGCGGCGGCGCAGCGGCTGGCGGCAGCCAAAGCGGCGGCGGCAGCCAAGAGCGCCGCCTGAACCTGACCGACAGACCATGCACCGCGCAGGACGCACTGACGGACAGCACCTTTACCCAACCTGACTCTGTACAGCAGTTTTGACCCCTTCCACGCCCTCTCTTCATGGGCAGCCCTTCCGCATCTCATGTTGGCTCGGTTACACATACGCATGCATGGCTTCATGTGGGGAAAGAATGTTAAACCATCTGTGTCTCAAGATGGCCCGCTGTTGTGAGGGGCGGATTTGGTTGGGGTGGGGTGGTGTGCGTTGGTGGCTCAGGCGGCCCTGATTGGCAGGGGCCGGTACACAGCACAGGCGACATCCCGCTAGATGGAGAGTTGGCAGGTCACACGCACACGTAACAAGGCGCTAAAACACTGTCAGGAGGGTCAGTTCGCAGTGGTCAGGGATGGAGCAGGAACGAGGCAACTTTGGTTTGCATTTATTGCAGTGGAAGCAGAGCAGAACACAGCGGGGGGCACACCAACCCCAAATGTCACTGAGTCGGAAGGTTGCGCCTGGAAGAAAGCTGGAAGGAGAGAGGGTGGGGCGGGGAATGACCGACGCACTAGTGGCAGAAGGCCCGCAGGGTGATGGCTGGCGAATGCCAGAGCTGGTAACTTAAGAAAAGGTACAGGCAAGTCTGGAAAACATGAGCCGGCAAGCAAGGGCTTGTGCCCAAGCTGCGGTTACAGGGGAGAAACACGCAAGCGCTGAGAAACACAGCAGGCAGCAAGGACGTGGGGACTAAAGCTAGGAAGAAGAGGGACCGAGGCGGCTCATCAACAGCCGCCCTCACCGGCGCACGAGAGTGTGAGAATGCGCCACACCAGTGGCTGCGGCAGCGGCAGGCCGGCGCGCGCCTGGGCCCTGTTCAGCGCCAGTGCCGCCAGCTGCAGCCGCTGTGTATCCTCTGCTGGCAGGCGGCGGGCCAGCTGTGCTGCCTCCCATTCCGACCGCTGCAGCACCGCGGGCAGCGCGGCGGCCAGGCCGGGGCAGGCCAGCGGCACGAGGTGCCAATCGCCCAGGTTGCAGGCATGGCTTGCCACCACCTCTGCATACAGGCGGCGTGCCAGGCTGCTGCCCTTTGCAAGTGCCAGGGACTGCAGCAGGGCGGAGGCTGACTGGCCGGGCGCCGCCAGCACGGCGCGGGCGGTGGCTAGCTGGGCACCGGGGGCTGTTGTGGCTGGCTGTGCGGCTGCTGCGTGGGACAGCAGAGCATCCAGCGGCAGCTGCCCACGAAGGTCGCGCACGCCGGCAGCCTGGCAGGTGGGGGTGGCAGGCGGGTGCATGTGCAGCTGCTTGAGTGTCTTGGTGGCATCAAGCTAGGACAGGGGAAGGAAACAAGGAGGGCCCAATGCATGTGCTCATGTGCAGACGCGCCATGACGCTGCAGCGGCTGCAGCGCAGGCAAAAACTCAGCCGCCACCAGCCGCCTGCTACACGCCCACAGTCACGCAAGGCCAGCCTTCCCCGCTGCAGCCATGCGCAACCCACACACCTGAGGGGCCGCCTCCAGCAGCAGGCCAGCTGCCTCCGCCTGGCAGTAGCGTGCCGCCCAGTGCAGCGGCAGGCAGCCCGCATCGTCCGCCGCCGTGGCCAGCTGCGGCGCCGCGCCCAGCAGCAGGCGCACGGTGGCGGGGCAGCCGCCGCGGGCTGCCCAGTGGAGCGGCGAGCTGGCACAGGGGCGCACTGGCGGTGAGGGCGCCGCCGCCAGCAGGAGGCGCACAATTTCGGGGTGCCCCTTGAAAGCTGCAAAGTCAAGGGCCGTCATGCCCAGCTCGTCATCTGTGGCTGCTGCTGCCAGGGCGGCTGCATCCGCAGAGTCGTCCAGCAGGCGGGCGACCGCTTCAGCGTCACCCTCCACCGCCGCTCGGTGCAGCGTGGACAGCGGCATTCAAACCGTTTGAAACTGGGACCACCAACGGCCGGCCGGGGGGCGCTGCCCCGACTACTGCAGCTGCAACAGGGGCGTGAGGGGTGCGGAGGGAGGCCAATTGAGGCTTTCAGCGGCGAGCGGTGGGCCGCGCAAGGGTCGCCCTCGAAACGGCGGGCGACGGCGGGAGCGGCGGGGGGAGTCGGAGACACGCGCTGGGCCAGCCCCCTGCTGCGCAGGACCCGCTTCCACCCCTGGGCTCACCGACACGGCGCGCGGTGGCGAGGGCGCTGCCTGGGGGACGTCGTCCGCGCCTTGGAGGTGGGGAGGGTCTGCGGCAGCTCGGGTGGCTTCAAAGCCTTCAATTGTGCCGCCGCTACGCGTTTGCTTTCTCGGAAGGTGGCTGGAGCGGGTGCACAGCTCCATTGTCAGCTGCCCATGGCCCAGCATGCGCAGCGCGGAATCGAATGCGTAGTGCCCCACAGGCCGGCAAAGAGGGAAAATCGGCTCCTGCTGCCTCTGCTGCCTCTTTCCCTCTTCAGCACATGGTAACACAGGGTTTGTGTGGTGAGAACCGCTGGGCTGGGCTGTTATCCCCAGCGAACGGCAGAGCAACACACGATATTTCCCGCCACACGTGCCGGCTCCCCGGCAGTGTGAAGCCGTCCAGGAGTCACTCACCTGATGGCCTGCGTACATCAACTGGCCGGCTGGCTGACGCCCCGGCCAGCCACTTGCAAGTGGCAGCCAGTGACAGGATGCCAAGGCCGGCAGGCCTGTATGTGACTGCCACAGCCGCCAGCCAACCCAATGCATGCATATGCCGCAACCCCGATCACACGATGCTGCTAAGGTGCTGCCCTAGCGGCTGCCTGCGTAGCTTGTTTACATGCGTATGTGTATTCGTCTACACCCTCTGTTGGGCTGGCAGTGTCTAGTGCACGAATGGCGCCCGAGGGTTAGGGGGCCATCAAATGGAGGCATCAAACGGGCGGCGGCCGCGGCCGGCCGGGTTTGGAGAAGAGCAGTACAGGGTTTGAGGTGAAGGGAAAACAGGGTATTTGTTTGCGAAGCGACAAAAGGGCATGCAGCCGCGCCGGCGGCGCGAGACAGCGCACTGCCATGCCACGGCAGGGCACCCAATGTGGGTGCCGCTGGCGGGCGGCGGGGCGGGGCTGCCTCGTGCCGCGGGCGGAAAATGCATGCGCCGCGAGCGAGCAGAGCCAGAGCAGCAAGGGGAAAACGTGTCGGGCAGCGGTGTGTGTGGCATGGTGCGCAGTCAGGGGGCCGTGCGCGGGGCCGCGGCGCTCTCGTTGGCATGGGGAGTGACGAGCGGGGGGCGTGCATTCAGCCCTGTGGCTGGCGGCGGCGGCATGCCGCAGCAAGGGGTGCGTTTACGCGCGGGCGGTGTGGCTCCTGCAAAGCACAGGGAAGAGGGCGAGGGCGGGGGAGCAGGATGCGGTCAGGCCAGTGTGCACTTTTGAGGCAGGGACGCGCTGTGCTTGCTGGCTGTGCCCGCCCTAGCGCGCAGCTGATGCTTCAGCGCAGCGCAGCAGGCATGTGGCACATTCCTGACTGGTGTGATTGGCGACATCTCAAGGCCAACACACTCCACAGCTCACTCACCACTTCTCAATCGTGTGCACGCCCCAGTCGCTGTTGGCCTCCACCACGCAGTCGCTGGTGGGCTTGGCGGAGCAGGGCAGGATGTAGCCCGCCTGCGGAGGCAGAGGGGGGGGATAAAGGCAAGGCAGGGATAAGTAAGTCGGGCTAGGTGGAATGGGCCAAGCAGAGCGGAGCAGGGCAGGATGTAGCCGGCCTGCAGGTTAGGAGGGAGTGCAGGTGGGGTCGGTTCAAGGCAGGAGAGAGCCGGTGGAGCGCAGCACAGATAGAGGCCTATACAGGCAGGCAGGCAAAGCAGCCTCCGCCTTTGCTCTGGCAGCAAGCCAGCCTCCGCAGGCGGCGGCAGCGGGCGGCCAGCGCGCACATCAAGCAAGCGCCCAGCAGCCCCAGCGCACGCACCGCAATCTGCTCCTTGCTCAGCACGTTGCCATCATCCAGCACCTCCAGCCACTCGTTGTCCACAGTGCCGCTGACCAGCTTGCTGACGCAGGTGCCGCACACGCCGCCGCGGCAGCTGGCGTTCAGCTGCGGCAGGAGGGGGGAGGGGGGAGGGGCGGGGCCGGTCGGCGGCGGGGAGGGATGCTGCAGGCGCTCCAGCTGCAACTGCAAGCTGCCGCGCTGCCAGGGCTTCATGGCCAACCCTGCCAGCTGGTCTGCCAGGATTCTGAGGCAACCTGCTGCGCCGCTCCGCCTCCAAAAAAAGGGCGGCAAAAAAAGGGCGGGCGGCAACTAGTGCGCACCTCGATGCGGGAGGCATCTGCGGCATCCAGCATGTAGTCATTGGGGCCAACCTCGCAGGTCTTCTCCTTGCCGTCGCGGATGAAGGTGACCTGCGGCAAAGGAATGGCCGGAAGCGGCGACAGGTGAGCGCCGGGCGCATCGCAGCGGATGAGGCGTCGGCCTTGCGACGGCGCGCGAGCGGGCGGCGCCACCGGCGGGCTGGCCAGCCGCGTGCGCCGCGCAATTCGATTTCTATCGAGCTCTATAGACCGCCAGCAATCGGGCTGGGGGCGGGCGCCAAGGGTCCCGGCGGGAGGCGCGGTGCAGGGTGACCACAGCCTGCAGGGCGCCGGCGGCGGCTGCAGGCCCTCACCTTGTAGGCCTGCACGCGCAGCTGCCGGCGGCCAGCCACCTGCTGCCGGGGGGCCTTGCACAGGACCTTCTGGCCAGCGAGAGCGGTCTGCATGTTGCTTGGGGTTGCTGGGTTGACCGGAAGGTGCGAGTGCAAGGGTGGGCGAGCAGCTGGGATGGGTGCAATGTCGAGCGGGGGCCATGGGGCCCTGTATATGCAACGAAATCCTCAAGATGGCTAAGGGCTGCGTGACACCTGCTGCGGCGTGCTGAGGCTGGTGGCTGTCATCCGAACGGGGCTCGCTGCTGGGAACGTGCAGCTTCAGCTAACAGAGATGCCGGCTGAGCAGCGAGGGGGCGCGCCTGTGCTCAGCTGTCCCACCGAGCGCCCTGCCTCCCGCCCGCAGAGCCGCTTGCCGGTGCTTGCAGCGATGTATCGATGCACAATTTGGTCGCAGCAGCTTGTTGGAACAGCACGGGGTTTCCGGCAGCAGCAGGACGAGCAGCGGCGCCGGCAGCGGCAGCGGGCCGGCGGCGGCGGCAGGGCGGGATAGAAGGCGCAGCTTGTGCCCTGCCAGCAGGAGGACGGCACCTCCCCAAGCAATAGGCATGCAGTGAGACTTTCAGACAGGTTGGGTTGTTGCAGGCTGGCATGGTTGCTGGCTGCTGAAACCCAGGCGCTGCCTCTGCTGCCGCAGCTATACCCCTTTGTCGAGCGCGGCGCTGCGGGTGGGCATTCAGTGTGGTATGGGGGATCCCCCTTCTGGCACCCCAAGGCACTGCATGTTGGCAGTAGTGCTGTTGTGTTTCCACTGCAAGCGGTGCTGCTCTGCTGGCCAAGGGGTGACGAGCGGCGCATAGCTTTACAAGCCGGCCGCCCACGAATGCTACAGCACTCCCGCAGCGTGCCGCTGATGCTCGCTCTGGAATCGGGTCTGGGCTGCAGCATGCAAGGGTCGTAGGAGTCAAAGGCTTGCATTCAGGTCGCTTCCAATTACCAGAGCACTGCTGTTGCCCCGGGAGCAATGCCCAGGCCCGTTCGTCGGAGGCAGGCGAGCGCCGCCCGAGCGCCGCCTCGCTGGTGGGATGGGGACCAGCCACTCATCTCCTGCCGGGCACCCGCAACGCACACAAAACGCTCGCCTCACCAATTCAGCGGCAGCTGAGGCGCGGCAAGCTCCTGGACTCGGCGCCCCGCGGAGCCCCGGGCCACTCACACCGCTGGCTGCGCCAGCATGCAGTGCTCCAGCACCATCGGCGCAAATGTGCTTGCAGCAGCGCCTCAGGCGCGCCTGCAGCGGCGGCAGCGAGCGGCGGGCCTGGCCGGCGCCTCCCTGCGGCCCTGCAGCGCCCCCGGCGCCCGGCCAACCCGGCTAGGTAACTCGCAGCATGCAGACAACCGCCCCGGCCGGTGCGCCGCGGCGCAGCAGGAGGAGGTGCAGGGCGGCGCGCCGCCGCCGCCCGAGCGGCAGCCCGAGCAGCCGGCGCTGGTGGGAGAGGATGCGGCCGTGTTCGACCTGTCGCAGCAGAGCCTGCGCAGCTGGGTGATCTTTGGCGCGCTGCTGACCGGCGTGCTGGCGATGCTGTATCCGGTGAGCATTGAACAGAGCCCCATGCCTGCTGCCCTCCCGCTTGGTGGGACCGCTGAAGGGCCTGGTGTATGTTGCTGCGGCTGTCGGCGGGCAGCGCTCTGCCGGTTTGCGGCACAGCTTGCTCGCTGGGTAAGGTGGCAGGCCACGCTGGGCACACTCTTGTGCTTCTGCACAGCAGGAACAATGTTTGCAGGCTGCGCAGACGGCTCGCCGGCAGCGGCAGTGCCCAGCGGCAGCAGCTTGGCCAATTGCCATGCCCGCTGCTCGATGCACACACACACATGCAATTAAGCCACCGCCACAACTGTTGTTTCCTCGATGCAGGTGTGGATTGCGCCCGGCCTGGGCCTGGGCGGCAACTTCATCGCCGCCCTGTCCTCGCTATTCGGGACAGCTAACCTGTTGCTGCACGTGTTAATCGTTCTCTCTTTCTCGCAGGTGTGGATTGCGCCCGGCCTGGGCCTGTCCTCGCTATTCGGGACAGCTAACCTGTTGCTGCACGTGTTACTCGTTCTCTCTTTCTCGCAGGTGTGGATCGCGCCGGGGCTGGGCCTGGGTGACGACTTCATTGCCGCCCTGTCCTCGGTGTCAGAGGACTCTAGCGTCGTCATGCTGGCCATCCTGCTCGTGTTTGCCATCGCGCACTCCGGCCTGGCCTTCCTGCGCCCCTACGGTGCGCTGGTGCACTGTGATTTGTAGCTAAACATCTGCTGTTGCTCGTGGTTGCCATTGCGCACTCGGGGCTGGCCTTCCTGCGGCCCTACGGTGCGCTGTGGCTGTTGATTTTGGCAGCAGTTTGCTTTTTGCGGCTGCCGGCTCGTCTGTGCCACACTGCCTCTGCTCGTCATGCAAGCGAGGGGCCGATTGGCAAGCCTGGCGACTCATGCACCCTGCTGCTTCTAAAACTGACCCTGCTGCTATCAAATGCAGGCGAGGAGCTGGTCGGGGCGCGCGCCTACCGCGTCATGTTTGCCCTCGTCTCGCTGCCGCTGGCCATCGCCGCGGTGGTCTACTTCATCGATCACCGCTATGACGGCATCCCGCTGTGGAACGTGCGGTGAGTGAATGCGCGCTCCACAACCCACCGGAAAGGTGGAGTTAGTCATGCTGGTCTACTTCATCGATCATTGTTATGGCGGCATCCCGCTGTGAAACGTGCGGTTGTGTTCATTCTGCACCAGCTGGTGTGCGTTCTCCTGTATCAGAGTTCCTGCCGTGCCGGGTGACTCAAACGTGCCTTCTTTTTGGCTTCACTTGCCTGCAGGGGCGTGCCGGGCGTGCATGAGCTGGTGTGGGCCCTCTCCTTCGTCTCCTTCTACTTCCTCTACCCCTCCACCTTCAACATCCTGGAGGCAAGCTGGAGCAGTTGTATTGCTCTGCTGGCTGTGTCTTGCATAACCTGTCGACAGGCTAGGCTGGTTAACCGCGTCTCAAACCCAGGCAGCTGCGGTGCGTGCGGCGCATGCGCCGCGCTGCATGCTCTGTTGCCGACAGCTGCAGCCAGTGCTCTTCAGTGCAGGTGGCTGCGGTTGATGAGCCCAAGCTGCACATGTGGGAGACCGGCATCATGCGCATCACGCGGCACCCCCAGGTGGGCCAATTGTTGTTCTGATTTTGTAGGCGATTTTCATGCCGTTTGGTGGGACGGCTGCGGACGGCATCGTGCGCATCACGGGGCACCCCCAGGTGGGCACGTGTTTGTTGGCTGTGGGGTGGGTATTGATGTGAGGTGGCTGTGGTGTGGGGTGGCCGTGAGCAAACCCTGCTGAGCCGTGCGTTCGATCTATGTTGCGTTACCTTACAGCCATCAAGTTTCTAAACCACCCTGCAGATGGTGGGCCAGTTCATCTGGTGCGCCGCGCACACGCTCTGGGTCGGCAGCAGCTTCATGGTGCGCCCTGATGCCGCTTTCTTACGTGCTGCAAGTTTCCGGCTGGGTGTGGCGTGGCTTGGTTTGGCTTTGGTGCCTGGCTCTTTCTGTGTCGGCAGCTGCTTCATGGTGCGTCCTGATGGTCTGTCATGCCTAGTTTGGCTTGGCTTGGCATGCATTGTCCCGCCGGATCAGTGGCTGGCTGCTTGTCCCGCTGCTCTCCTCCTGCTGGTTTCTTGAAGCGTGCAAAGCCGGACTCGCCTTGCTGCAGGTGGTGACCTCCCTGGGCCTGATGGCCCACCACCTCTTTGGCTGCTGGCACGGCGACTTCCGCCTGAAGCGCAAGTATGGCGAGGTGCGTCAGTGGACTGCTCTCACTTGCTTGCAGGCCTGCCAGGGGGATGTGATGCAAGGTGTGTGGGGAGGGGCTGGCAGTCAGGGTGCAAAGGCAGACCACGACTCGCGGCACGCCAGCACTGCAGGCCTCTCAAGTGAATGGAGCGCCCTGCCAACCCTTCAATACCCGCGCTGTCAACCTCCTCGTTGCAGAAGTTTGAAGAGGTCGAGGCGCGGACCAGCACCCAACATCTATCGTACCTTTCCTTTGCGGCTTCCAACTCGAATGTCTAACGCACACAGTTGCAAACACCCTAAGTGCAGGCGTTTGAGGAGGTCAAGGCGCAGAGGAGCGCCCAACATCTCTCGTACCTTTTTGGCGGATTCCAAAAAAAAGAGTTACAAACAACCTCCTCGCTGCAGGCGTTTGAGGCGGTCAAGGCGCGGACGAGCACCTTCCCTTTCCAGGCCATCTGGGAGGGGCGGCAGCAGCTGCCGCAGGACTACTACAAGGCGCGCGGTGCTGGTTTTGGTTGCCCAAAAGATGGGGTCTTTTCAGCTGGGGTCTGGTCTCCCAAGAAGACAGCACTTAGTTGGGCGTGCTGGCCACTGCCGCCCACCGCCTGCTGCCCTCCGTATGTTGCCCCCCCCTGGTAGGAGGCCATGTGCGACCCTTGTTTTGTGCTGCGCTTCTGATGTCCAACCTCACTTACCTCCCTTGATTGTTCTGCTCCCCTGCAGGAGTTCCTGCGCGGCCCCTACTTTGCGCTGGTGCCCTAACCGCCTCTGGTATGTCCAACCGCACGCGTCACCGACCGTCATTCGTTCTCTCTTGTCTACCCCTCCCTGCAGGAGTTCCTGCGCGGGCCCTACTTTGCGCTGGTGCCCTTCTGCATCGGCGCATATCTGTGCCACCCGCTCATGCAGCGCGCAGCCTACTACCTGGGCTGGTGAAGGAACGTTCCTGGCCTCGCCTCACCTCAGCAGCAGCAGAGCGACAGCAGCAGAGTGCGTTGCAGAGGACAGGCCGTGCAACGGCGGCTGTGGTGGCACTTGCACCAGCAGGGTGCGGCGACAGTGGCAGCATCATTTCATTCCTTCAGGCGGCACCATTTTGCTGCCTGCAATTCTTTGTCGGTCCCCAGCATGCGTGGCAGCAGTAATTACAGTGTAACATAGATTGTGCTGCTGTACGGCACGCTCAGAACCAGGGAAGAGGCGGCGGCCGAGCGGCGCGGTAGCGCAGCAGGCTGCGGGAACGCCAGACCGCAATCCTCGCATTTCTGCGTAATCTCCAGGGCTCGACCAGCGCGGATGCGCATCGCGAGCTATTGAAAGCCGCTCTTCCTGGTCGACCCGTGCTTGAAGTCCCGCCTGCGCGCAGCACCGCTGCGCGCTCTGATCGCCCGAGAGCTCGCAGGTGCGCCAGGGTGCTTTCCTCCACGCCTGCACAGCTGCAGGGGGCCCCGGCTGGCACCGCCGCCGCCGCCGCCATCGGTCGCACCGTCCCTGATCACCGCTTGCCCACGCTCTGAGTGCAGGCGCCATGGCCGCGCAGGATGCCCGCAGCCTCCTAGATGCCCTGCTGCCCTGCTTCCAGCGGCCGGACGTCACAGCTGGCGCGGCGGAGCGCACGCTTGAGCTGGCAGAACAGCTGTACGAGGCAGCAGACGCGATTGGGCTTGAAGCATGCAACGCCGACGGCAGCCTGGAAAGGTGAGCATATAATATGGCCGGGGCTTGGCCAGAAGGTTTAAAGAACCCTGCGGCGCACACAGCTGGCTTGGGTTGAGCCAAAGTGACCATGGGCCGCCTGCTTGGGTGCTCCCGTTCAGCCTCCTCTAACTCACCCCCTCATCCCCTTGCCCCGTCCACAGGCGCATGCTGACACTGGCCCAGGCTCTGGTTGCCTGGGCGCCCGGGGCAGCACAGAGGCTGGCAGGGTGGCTCGCAGCTCCGAGCTCCCAGCGGTCCATGGTTGCTCCGTTCCTGGCCGGCTGCGACTGCCTGTCCGCCATGGCAACCCTGGCGAGCCGGCTGGATGTGCAGCCTGGAGCGGCCTTCCGCATCGCCGCAGCCTGCCAGCTGGTGTTCGGCGTTGGGCGGATCATCACCCCCGTCCTTGCGGCCCAGGTGGAGATCACTGCGGCGGCAGGGCAGCAGCCCCACCCCGCACCGCTGGGCCTGCTAGCGACGGTCTGTGCGCTGCAGCTGGAGGCAGTGGGGCGCTGGGCGCGCGCGCTGCTGCTGCACGATGCGGCACACACAGCGGCAGCCTTTGCGCGCAGCACCGCCAGGCCGGCAGCGCTGCTGCCCTGGCTGGCAGCGGTAATGCGAGGCGTGCTGGCGCTTCGCGGCCGGCTTCACGAGCAGGAGATGACCGCAGGTGGGCAGGCTGGAAAGACAGCGTGCGCTGGGCACCACATGGGAGAGCTGTGCTGCTGCCCGCGGCAGCTCCCTTGCATCGATAGTTTGAGATCCTTACTACTGGATCGCTTAAAACTTTTTTGCGTGCATAATGTTTGCGTGGAGCGCGAGAAAAAAATCTGGGGTGCACATTGTTTGCGCGCGTGCCAAGGCGGCACTGCCCAGCACGGCTAAACATTGCGTGCCGATTGGGAGCAGAATGGGCACTTTGCTACAGAAATATTGCTCAATGCTTTCGTTAGCAGGCTGTGAGGTGGTCAGCTGAGTGCTGCCAAGTCTCAGCCCCATGGATCCCTCAAGAGGGCTCTTGCCTGCTTCTGTCAGCCTGGCGGTGGCGCCGCGGCACGCCGCTCGGCGAAACCCAAAGATTGCGTGCGTTTTGGCCCTACGCTGTCCCAAAAGCCTATTTTTTGCGAAATTTTGCCAATTCGCAATGGTTAGGCTTCGTAAAAACTTTTAAGCGATCCAGTAGGTCCCTCACCCACCCACCCACCCACCCACCCACCCCTGCTGCAGGCAGCAAAGTCATCAGATACTTCATGCCTCATCTCCCTGCTGGCAACTACCAACGCGTTTGCGGAGCACGCAGCCGCCATGGCAGCCGATGCGGCCTTACAAGACACCCTGGTCGCCGCACTGCTCACCAGCTGCCTGCCTTACCTGGCCGTCAAGTTTGGTGAGGCGGCGGCTGCCGGCCTACCTCCCAGCTCCCATAGAATGGTCCAGGCCCTCTGTATCCTGTCTCAAATAGTTCAGAAGCCGTGGCTTGCGGCAGCTGTGGTGCGGCACATGTGCGCTCCCGGTGCCGCCGCCACGCTGCGCCATGCAGCCAGCGTGGTGGCTGCCACAACAGCGCTGCCGGCTGATGTGCCGGCCGGCTTGGCAAACCATGAATTGGCAAAGGGTAAGGGTTGTCAGCTTGTACGAGGCTTGCATCAGCTGGCTGCCACACCAGCTGCTCGAGGCGCGCTGCTCAGCGGCGCAGCTGTTCGCATGGGCGGCGGCAGCACAGGCCAGCCTGCGGCTGCAGCCGGTGCTGGTGCAGCTTGATGCCGCGCTGCAGCGGCTGCCGCACGGCAACGAGGGGCGAGATGTGGCCAACCGGCTGGCAAGGCGCCTCATCCTTCAGCTCTGCAGCGACAACCCCACACTGGGGTCAGCAGCGACAGGCGGGGACGCGGCAGCAGAGCGCGCAGCAGCTGAGCTGCGGGGTCAGCTGGGGCGGCAGCTGGGGCAGGTGCACCTGGCCGGCTGCAGGCTGGCGAACTGGGTGGCACAGCAGGGAGCAGCCGGCAGCTACTTGCGTTCACCCGTGGTGCTCCAGCTGCTGCTGCGCGGCCTGTGCAAGACTTTGCTGCGGCGGTTGCATCTGGACCTGGGTGATGAGGAAGAGGAGGAGGAGGAAGACGCAGGGTGAGCGCACCTCACATCCCCTCAACCAACTGTCCATGCAGCGCACTGAGGCTTATGCTCACGATGTCCGACTTGCTCTGCTAGCCGGCATGCATGTTCTGGTGCACTTGCAGCAGCCACATGCGGCATGTGGCCATACTTGCCCCCTGCCACCACCCGCCCACCTGTGCACCCCTGCTGACTGCCGTGCAGGCCGACCTCCGCCGAAGTGCAGGCTGCCTGTGCTGCGCATGTGGTAGCCGCCGGGGCGCTGGCTGGCTTGGCAGCTGCGGCCAGCCCTGCTGAGACCGGCGGAGCCGCGGCAGCTGTCGTGTTGGCGGCAAACCCGGTCATGCAGGCCAGCACCCTGTCCCTTGCATTGCAAGGTGTGCCCAGCCTGGCAGGCACGACAGCCGGCGTTGCGCTGGAGGCTCTGCAGACCACGCTGCTCCAGGTGCACCTCCCCTTGTTGCGCTGTGGGATACCTGAAAGCATGCAGCGATGGTACCATTCACCAGTTGTAGCTGCCTTTGCTGCTGGCCAACCAGACCAAGTCTGGGTGCCTGTTGCATTTTTGGCAAGCAGGCGGCAAGCCGGCTGCAGCGCCCGTTCCCCACTCATCCAGCCTGCCCTCCCTTGCCATGCCAGCAGGGCGATGCATCAGCGGAAGTTAGTGCAAATACACTTGTCGCTGCTGCAAGGGATGTGGTTCTGAGAGGCCGCTGGGCAGCGGTGCTGGCAAGGAGTGGCCTGCTGGCGGCAGGCATGGACGCTGCGGCGCGCCTGCTGTCCTCAAATGAAGCCAACGGTGCCGAGCTGGTGAGCAGTTGCTGGCAAGCTGCGCCCTTTTGCTTTTGGACACCGACTTTGGAGAGATGCGCTGCATGTGGCATGCTGCTCTGAGGCCCCGCATGCTTTCTCCACCTCGGTTGCTCCCGCCAACCAAACAGTTGGTTTGGAAAGGTGGGGCCAGCAGTGCATGGACATTGTTTTATCTGCTGGCTCGCTCAACCTCAACTGCGGTTCCATTCTCGCTGATGTGCAGGCTTTTCAGACGCTGGCGCGAATTGCCGCCGTGCTATCAGCACTGACCACTGCAGCCAAGGCAGTGCTGCATGAAGGCGTAGCGAGCGGCATGCCAGACAGCCCGGCTGCACAGCTGGGCACAGCTGCCAACACCGTGCAGGAGCCGCTGCAGGTGCTGCTAAGTCATGATTCAGGTGATGAGGATGGCAGCCTCGATCAGCTGATGGTACAGCTGCGCCCGCTGCTGCAGCCCGCTGCTGGCCTGGCGGCCTTAATGCAGCAGTACTACGCCCTGCCAGCGGTTGAACAGCCGCGTCAGCTGGCGGTGGCGCAAGCAGCCGCCGGCCGCTGCTGCGCCTACCTGCGCTGCGCCAATGTGGGCGGGGAGGGCGGGCCGGCGGCGGGCGAGGGCGTAGGCAGCAAGCGGTGCAGGTGGGCGCTGAGGGGATGGGCGGTGGGAGGCTGTCTGCCACATCCGGCTGCGTCTGTGGTTGGCAGCTGTGCATGCTGGCCCTGCTGCCGCCAACACTCCATCAACCCCACCATCCCCTGCGCAGCGCATGCCGTGCGGTGTGGTACTGCGGCACCGCCTGCTCGCACGCCGACTGGCGGGAGGGCGGGCACTGCCGCGTGTGCCGGGCGCTGGGCGCGGTGCGAGCGGCAGAGAAGGAGGCTCGGCGGGCAGCTGAGGCAGCGGCGGCAGCAGGGCACGAGTAGTAGGTCTGGCTAGTGCACACAGCAGCCGAGGGTGCCGCCAAATAGGGGCCGGCGTTTCACCACTTCTGCAACCAATCCTTTTGCTCACCTTTGGACACCCCTGTACTTCAAAGGCGCGTCTTTCATTGTTAATTCACAGACGAGCGGCAGGCTGTCCAACCAAGGCCCCGTGAAAAACGCTTGCCGAGTGGCCATCCAACGGGCATTTATGCCGCTGCCGCCTGCCTAAGCGGTGGATGGTTGACCCTACCACCGCCCCTGCGGCGCCCTGTAAGCGATCGAGATCGGTCCAGTTCACAATTCGGCGCTTGCCGGCGACCAGAAAGCTGCTAGGAGGTTTTGCAAGATGGGATCTGCGGCATGACGCGCCTCGCTGGCGGCGCCGCGGGCGGTGAGTGTGGTAGGCGCCCACGGGTGCCCCGCGAGCATTGATTGCATTTCCGAGGGCCTCGGCAGCGACCTCGTACTCTCTCCCGCCCCTTCGGCACTCCCCCGGGCCGCCTTGGAAGCCTCCCACTCCTCTCCCACCCGGCCTTCCTCCCACGGCCCCCTCCTGCGCTCGCGCTCTGCCAGCACCCTCCCGCAATGCGTGCCGCGGTCCTGAGCACAACCGCGGCCCCGATGGCCACCCCGGCGGCTGCGCCCCGCCGCCTTGCCGCCGCCGCGCCGCCCAAGGGCCTCCCACGCCTGGCGGGCGTGGCCGGCCGCCCGCGCCGCGCTGCCCAGACCGCTGGCTCCTTCCACTCGGCGGCCCTGCCGGTGGAGCAGGTGCAGGGGGGCAACGGCGCTGCGGCGCCAGCACCCACCGAGCCCGAGCCCACCTACTCTTGGTTCAGCCCTGAGTGGAAGGAGGACCGGCGCCGCAAGAAGGGGCGCACGGTGAGAGGCAGTGAAATGGCGCATGCCTATCTGCTGCCTTTGCACATGCATGCGAACAGCACACCGCAGGGTGGCAGCAAGGTTGTTGGGCCTGCTGCGGCAGGGTGCTGCCCGGCTGGCCGCCGCCTGGGGCTTGGACTCGCAGGCTCCCGTCGCTGCCTCGTGCTGCTGCACCTGCCAGCTACCTGATGTTGACACTCTGTTGTGCCTCCACTTGCATTCCGTGCCCCAGGTGTTTGACTTTGAGCGCTGGCAGAAGCACCGCTCCTCTGCGCGCTACCTGCGCCACATGGCCGGCATGTTCTCCTCCTCCGTGGTGCGTTGGCTCTTTCGGCGCCCGTTTCTGCTCTGTGGAGGGTTTGCTTGTTGGTTTGATTGCTGGTGTGGCAGGCATGCTCTGATGCTGGTATGTCTGGCGACCTAAGTTTGCACTTTGTTGGCGTTGAACCTCGCTTGCCTTGCCCCTCTCTTCCTTCAAACAGATCCAGGGCCTGGCTGCGCCGCTGGCCTACGTGGTGGCTGTGTCCATTGGCGTGGCTGCCTACTACACCGCTGCCGCCGTGAGTGGGCAAAAATGGGGCTTGTTGATCCTTGGTCTTCCCTGCGCTGCCTGCTGCGCACCGCCTGCTGCAGCTGCACACCGTGCACCGTTTTCCATCCATTCCTGCTTGTCCCTGTGTGCAGAAAGGCGCGGTGCCGCTGTACCCCGCCCTCAAGGTGATGGCCTCGGCGCCCTTCAGCCTCACCTCCTTTGCCCTCTCCCTCCTGCTCGTGTTCCGGTGAGCATTCAGCTGGGAGTTTTCGGTGTTTCGGCGCAAACAGCGAGAAGCATCCGGCTGTTGCATTCCATCTCATAACCGTGGCGGCGCTGCTCTGATGCCGCAGCTCCGGCTCCCAGTGCACGATGTGTTTGCTGCTGGCTGCACACCCTGAGGAGCTGTTTCCGGCCCGTTCACTCATTGCCACTTCCTTCCCCTCCCTGGCATTTCCTGTGCGCAGCACCAACTCCAGCTATGGCCGGTGGGACGAGGCGCGCAAGATGTGGGGCCAGGTTGTGAACCGCTCCCGCGACATCGCCCGCCAGGTGGGCCGAGCAGTGCCGCTTCCTGTGTATGCAATGTGTGAATGCAGCTGGGTTGGGTGGCTCTCCCTGCTGGCGGTTGCAGAGGCCACCACCAGCCTGTTTCACAATAGCATGCTGCCCTGCTGCAATCTCAACCTGCTTTCGTGCCTTCCTTTTGCCCCTGCTGCAGGCGGTGGCCTACATCCCCGCCGCCCAGGCGCACCTGCAGGACGTGATCTGCCGCTGGACCATCGCCTACACGTGAGCGGGGCGTCAGCTCAAGGATGCCTTGTGTGCATGCCATGTTACGCAGCGCTGGCTGCTGCTCCAGACGGCTCGTGCTTGCGCAATCGTGGCTGCACTGCCTCCTTTCCTGGCCACATTTGCTCGGTGCGACACCCGCAAACCAACCTTGCTGAAACCGCCTGACAATTGCTCTTACATGTGCAGGCGCGCCCTGATGTGCCACCTGCGCCAGGGCGAGGACCTGGAGGCTGAGCTGGCGGGCACGCTGAGCCCCGCTGAGCTGTCCGCGCTGATGGCCGCCAAGCACCGCCCCAACTTCTGCACCCAGGTGTGCCATGGGCTGCGATAGGGGGCTGGCTTGGTAGTGGGGGAGGGGACAGCACTGTCAACGCGCGCACCTGCCGGTTCCCACGTGCCTGGCACTATGCTTTGCGCCTAGCATGCGTCACAACCCTGACCCACACGCTTGCCTGCAGGTGCTGTCCGCCGCTGTGCGCGAGGCGCAGCTGCCGGGCGCGGGCCCCACCAGCCGCGAGCCCACCGCCGCGGTGCCCGCGGGGGCGGCCTACCGCATGGACGAAAACATCACCGTGTTTGTGGTGCGTATTGGAGGGCTTGCCGCTGGGTGCAGTATGACTTGTATGCGCGCTCTCGATTGATTAATGGGCTACACTGCACCTCACTGCCATGCCGGCATGTGTCAGTCATCAGCTGGTGGTGAGCAGCACCCAACATGATCCCCTGCCCTGCCCTCTTCCTGCTCCGCAGGAGGTGTCTGGCGGCTGCGAGCGCATTCTGCGGTGAGCAGGGGGGCATGTACAGTGGGAACAGAGGGACAGCAGAGGATGCACTGTTGACTGAAGTGATGGATGCATTTTACCGCCGCTCGAAGCACGCATGCCCACTTTGCGCTGCACAGTCCCTGCTGATGCGCACACCCTGCCTGCTGTGCGCGCTGTGCAGGACGCCCATCCCACTGGGCTACACCCGCCACACCTCGCGCTTCCTCATGCTCTGGTGCGCTGCGCTGTGCTGCGCTGTGCCCGGGCACTGTAGTTGTGTTTGTTGTGGCCCGTTTTGATCTCTGCTGTCCTCATGAGAGGTTTTCAAGGAACGCTGCTTTGCACTCCACCCAACCGCTCACTCTGCACCTATCCGTGCCCCCTGCCCTCCCTGCAGGCTGACGCTGCTGCCCTTCTCGCTGTGGGAGTCTTACCCCTTGACCTCATCCCGAACAGACTCTGACCCACCTGCCCCTTCCCATCGCACTGCAGGCTGACGATGCTGCCCTTCTCGCTGTGGGAGTCGTGCGGACTGGCCATGATCCCGGTGGCCGCGCTGGTGGCCTTCCTGCTGCTGGGCGTGGAGGAGATTGGCGTGCAGATTGAGGAGGTGAGCGGGGCTTCTTTTTTGCAAAGAGCGGATCAGACTTTGAGAATGGCAGCTTTGCAAGCAGCCCTCTTGCTTCGAGCCGCCTTGGCAAGCAGGGCCGCTTGCTCGCTCCCCTAACTGCCGCCCTTCCCAACCCCCCCCCCCCCACCACCACCACCCCACCACCCCACCCACCCACCCACCCACCCCTCTCCCCACCCCTCCCTCCCCGCAGCCCTTCTCCATCCTGCCTCTCGAGGTCATCTCCACCACCATTGAGGGCAACATCCGGGAGCTGCAGGCCACCCACGGCGCCGCCGCCGCCGTGCCCTCCCCCATCAACGACTTCATCCGCCCGCCGCAGCTGCAGTCGCCCGAGGGCAACAGCAGCAACGTGGTGGGGGCGCCCAACCTGGCCACCGC